>VOFG01004823.1_pt1 | contig 73097 bp, 120 predicted proteins | sample 5384171 | NCBI WGS metagenome assembly VOFG01 (sample SAMN12384726, study PRJNA508395) | human gut metagenome | isolation source: healthy gut F | host: Homo sapiens
TAATCAGTATTATGAATCAATGGGTATGAGATGGCAGAAACCTGCAAAGATGGGGGGATGAAGGCAATAGGCGTGAAAAATATATGGCATTACTATAGAGAAAAAATAAATCATAATAAAAGAAAATCAAAGGAGAAAAAAATGAACGAATTATATGAATTGATTGAAAAGAAAAAAGGAATCGGGATATCCAATGTCAGATTTCCGGGAGCAGATGTATATGATGATATCTGTGATCAGATTGACGGAAAAATGGGACATATATCTGCTGCTTTCGAAATTTGAGGATGATGTGATATTTGAATATCATATTACTATTAATGACGAGGATTTTAAATCACAGGGGTTTGTGAAAACACCGGAAGGAACATTCCTTTGAAGTAGATTTTGATAAGTAGGAAAAAGCTAATATCAAAAACAAAAGATAAGTTGGAACATTATTAAAAATTTAGGGTAATACAATGGAAAAATGCTTTAGAACCTTCAATTATTAGTGCTTGTACTAAAATATAATGTGATGGGCTGAATGGCATCTCTTGCTGTTCAGCCCGTTGTCTATTTAGTAGCATGGATTCTATTGCATGTCAAGGGCACCCGATAAAATCGGGTGTTTATTTACCCTTGATATGTGATTGGATCTATGCTTAGTCGATATCCACCGGATGAATCCGATTCCCAAAATAGATGCATAACTGATCCAGTGTCAGACCCCAGTCCCAAGCTTTTCCGGTCCATTTTTTTGTGACATCCATCATTGCCAGATAGAGCATCTTGAAAAGGGCATCATCCGTCGGAAAAATAGTCTTGGATTTCGTAACCTTGCGTAGCTGGCGGTTAAAATTTTCGATGGAATTTGTAGTGTATATTAATTTACGTATCTCAGATGGATATTTAAAATATGTGGATAATTGTGTCCAGTTATTTCTCCAGGATCCAATGGAAGCAGGGTACTTTTTTACCCCATTTTTCTTCCAGATCTTCCAAGGCTGTGAGTGCAAGATCTTCTGTATCAGCTTTGTAAACCAGCTTTAAATCCGCCATAAATGGTTTTAAATCTTTGTAAGAGATAAATTTTGTAGAATAACGGATCTGATGTACAATACACCTCTGGATCTCTGCCTGCGGGAATACTGCATGAATCGCATCCCCGAATCCGGTCAATCCATCCACAGATACGATCATGATATCCTCTACACCTCGGTTTTTTATCTCGTTGAGGACGGACAACCAGTATTTTGCACTTTCATTTCCTCCTACCCACATGCCGAGGACCTCACGTTTTCCGTTCAGTTTAACACCTATAGCAACATAAACTGCCTTTTTACCGTTCGATTATCTTCTCGAACATGGAAATGTACCGCATCCATGAAAACAATGGCATATTTTCTTTCTAGCGGTCGGTTTTGCCATTCTTTTGCGATAGGAAGGATTCGATCTGTCATGTGAGATATCATTTCTGCTGAAGCATCCACACCGTAAACATCTTTAAGATGAGCGGAAATATCTCTTGTCGTCATTCCTTTTGCATACATAGAAAGTACCTGATCTTCAATGTTTGAGATATCTGTCTGATTCTTTTTCACAATCTGCGGTTCAAAATCTCCCTTTCGATCTCGTGGTATATCCAGATCGATCGTTCCCATTGAAGAGGTGACAGTTTTAGGACTATAACCATTACGGCTATCGTCTGTCTCTTTGTTCTTGTAGTCATACTTGGAATATCCAAGGTGATCATCCATTTCAGCTTCTAACATACCTTGCAGCGTTTCGCCTAACAGGTCTTTCAGCATGTCCTGGATATCCTGAGCATCCTTTGGTTGATAGTGTTCCAACAAGCTGTTGATGAACGCTTTGCGTTCTGGATCCATGCAATCTCATCCTGTTTATCCGTCTGACCAAGAATCCACATCAGTTTCGCAACAATGGATTCTGTCGTCATATCATCGGACTTAAGGATTCCTTTATGATTATTGAATTTTTTTCCAACCTGATATACACCAAGATCACAGCCTTCTTCCGGCACCTGTGTGGTGACGGCGATTGTCTTGCCGGAATCCACCCAGGAGAAGATTGCCTTTTCAAAGGAATCATCATATTCCGGGATACCGCCGATACCAAAGGTTTCAGGATGATAGCATCATAGTGACCACTCAGTAGATCAAAAATCTCAGCTTTGACTTCCGGAGTCAGCTTCAGCACAAAGACACGGTCATTAAGACTTGCGTAAGATTTCAAATCTTGCGGAGCAGGACGTTTTCCGTATAGTAACGGATGATGCGGCTGTCACGGATAATGGCAAGTTCGGGAAGTTCATACTGTCAAATGCATCAAAACTTCTGGTGCGCTGCTTGCGTCCCGTGTTCCGGCGACAACTTTTCCGTTAAATACAATGCAGACATTGCAGGAAAGATCGTCGGCAGCATACAGAATACTCTGGAACAGATTGATCTTTGCATCGGTATAAGGATTGGCCATTGGTTTCTGGGAACCGGTCAGTACAATTGGCTTTACACTGTCCTGAATGAGATAAGACAGGGCAGCGGCGGTATATGCCATGGTGTCTGTTCCATGAAGGATGACAAAGCCGTCGTAATGATTATAATTTTCCATGATCGCATCGCAGATCATCAGCCACTGGCGCGGGCGCATGTTCGTGCTGTCGATATTCATAAGCTGAAGTATTTCCAGATGACAGATATCTTTGATACCAGGTACGCTGGCTGCCAGTTCTTCGCCTGTTACAGCCGGTGTCAGTCCAAGATCCCCTTCTTTGGATGCAATCGTACCACCGGTTGCTATCATTAGTATGTTTTTCATGATCAGTTACCTCTCAATAATTCATTGTTTTAAACTCTTCTATAAGATTAGTCGTGATTAAGAGGCATGTCAAGGAAAAAAGAAATTTAAACAATGGATTTTAGAGGATTTTATCCGGTGATATCAGATGTATCTTCAGGGGCTTCGTTGTTGTCTTTTATATCGGAAGCCGGAGGAACAGGAGGAAGAAACGGGTACAATTCTTCATAAAATCAAGTTCTGCTTCGGAAAGAGGGGCAGATGGAATAAGACCGGTACAATCCTGGGAGGAGGCGGCACCGGAAAGATAGTCGTAAGAATCAATCAGTTCCTGATTGGATAATGAGGTTTAAGCGGGTCGATTCTTTTTACATCTTTCATAATAAAAACTCCTTACATTCATTAGAAATACGAATAAATAATTGATATTTAATAAAAAATGATGAAAATATGCTTTCCAGAATAGAATAGGTGGAAAAAAAGAAAATTATACTGTATAATATTTCCTGTTGCAAAATTGTAGAGCGTTAAAGCTGAAAAGAAGAAAAGCAACAATCAGATACAGATTAGAAAATAAAAATAACTGAATAAAAGAAACTGATGAAAAATAAAAGGAAAGGAGAAAAAGAAATGAGAGTTGAAATTGACACTCATACACATACGCTGGCAAGCGGACATGCATATAATACAATGAATGAAATGGCAAAAGCAGCGGCAGATAAAAGGGATTGAAGGCCTTGCGATTACGGAACATGCACCGGAGATGCCAGGGAACCTGTCATTTATACTATTTTCAAAATTTAAAATTGTTCCGAGAAAAAATTTGGAATTGAACTTTTATTAGGAACCGAACTGAATATTATGAATGCGCGGGGTAAAGTGGATCTTTCTGAAGATGTTCTTGAAGACACTTGATATCGCAATTGCAAGTATTCATATTCCATGTTTCAAAGATGAAAGAACTGTAGAGAATGTGACTGCCGCATATGAGAATGTTATGGAAAATCCATATGTGGACATCATTGGACATCCGGATGACGGAAGATTTCCTGTAGATATGAAACGTCTGGTAAGTAAAGCAAAAAAACAGGAACGTTACTGGAAGTAAATAATTCGTCACTGCGTCCGGAGGGCTTTAGGGAGAATACAAAAGAGAATTGTCTGAGAATGGTAAAGGAATGTAAAGAACAGGGAGTAATGATCGTACTTGGAAGTGATTCTCATGTGGATACAGATATTGCAGAGTATCCATATGCGGAAGAAATATTGAAGAAACAAATTTTCCGGAGGAACTGATTGCCAATCTTTCACTGGAAAAATTAAAAGCTTGTATAAAACATGGCAAAAAACTATAGATTTTATGAATTTAGTGTGTTAAAATGTAACAGTAATGAATCTGCTACAAAAGGAGATAATGCTATGAGTAAGAAAATCAGAACAGAGGCAGTTGACTATCTGTTTCAAGGGAATTTTAAGCCTCAAAGATAAAGAGGAGTGTTATACATTTTTTGAAGATATCTGTACGATTAATGAATTGCTTTCATTATCACAGCGTTTTGAAGTTGCAAAGATGTTAAGAGAACACAAACTTATCTTGAGATTGCAGAAAAGACAGGTGCTTCAACAGCAACGATCAGTCGTGTGAATCGTTCGCTTGAATTACGGAAATGACGGATATGATATGGTCTTTGAGAGAATTGGACTTGGGAAGTCAAAGACGAAAAAGCAGAATAAACGTGAAAAAAAACAGTGCAGGATTTGGCAAGAATGCAGAAGCAAAAAAAGAAATAAGATTGCGGTCTTTTTTTTTTTTGACCGAAACTTTTGACATTTTTCTTTTCGGAATGAAGCAGATCGGGGAAATTATCCAATAATTTTCGACAATCTGTTTTTAACATAGATGTCAAAACTCAGGTTACAGATAAATGCAAACAACTGCAGAGAAGAATCTGTCATCTTCCGGGGACTTCATCAAAACATTTTTAGAAGAATTATAAGAGCGGATAATTTCTTTTTCAAATTCCGGAATTCTGGACTTTTCCAGTTCGCATACTTCTTTATAGATAGAAGTGATATCAAAATCCTGATCTGTGTCAAAATACTTATCTGTAATCGGTTCTAACATAGTTTCAATATCTTTAATAGAAAGAAAAATTTTTAAAATAATAGATAAAGATCATTATCAGCAGATGCTCTTTGGAGTACTTTTTCTTCACAGGTGGTGGGAGAAGATTGTTCTTGGCATAGTTGTTGATCATGGTTTTGGTAAGGATCTTATCATCTTCATGACGTTTACTGGATGCCAGTTCTTTTTCCATAAAGGTAGTAACCTGATCCATGTATAAATCTATATTCGGAATATCATCGGTCTCACGTAATCAATCCGTGAGATGCTTGATAAAATGCTGTTCAGCATATCTTTTGTGTCTATTGTCATTTTTATCACCTCAATGTAATTATTATATAGTTTTGAAAACTAGATGGCAAGCGTTTTTTTATACACGTTGCAGAAAATGTCTGGAAAATACGGCTGAATATCGGAGAAGTTATTGACATTTTAATTGGATATGATAAAATAAGTTCGCCAACAAACAATTTGATAACAAACAATTTGAATGCGAACAATTGAACGGAAAGGATGGTAATGTGGAAAGAAAAGGAAGAAAGATCGGACCGGAGATACATTGTACGGATCTGAAATTGTCAAGGAATCTGTCTGCACATGTGAGAAAGTCCGAGTGGATGAAGTGACGATGATGCATGGCTGGATCATACGGTATCTGTATGAGAACCGGGAGCAGGATATTTTTTCAGAAGGATATTGAACAAAGATTTGCAGTAGGTAGATCTACAGTTACGAATCTGCTTCAATTGATGGAAAAGAAGGGATTCGTAAAGAAGAGAATCGGTAAAACAGGATGCCAGGTTAAAAAAAGTAATCCTGACAGAAAAAAGGAATTGCAAGTCAGGAATCTTTTGAGGATATTGTGGAGCATATCGAAGAAGAGCTTTCCGAAGGCATATCAGAAGAAGAACTTCATATTTTTTATAAGGTATTAGACCGGATTAATCAGAATGTGAAGAAATATGAAGTCAGGTAATCCGGAAAATCGGAGTTATAAATGTAACTATAAAACAAGAAACGAAACAGAAAGGGCGTAAATGGAATGATTAAGACATTAGCAAAACAGATTAAAGAATTTAAAGCAGCATCCATTGCAACTCCGCTCTTTATGATCCTTGAGGTATTGATGGAGATGATCATCCCATATCTGATGGCATCAATTATTGATAAAGGGTCAATACCGGGGATATCCACCACATCTACAAAGTCGGCGGAATCATGGTTGTTGCGGCGGTCATCGGATTATTCGCCGGAATGATGGGCGGAAGATTCTGTGCAAAAGCATCGGCGGGATTTGCAAGGAACTTACGAGAGGCTATGTTTAACAATATTCAGACATTTTCATTTTCAAATATTGATAAATTCAGCACAGCAGGACTTGTAACCCGAATGACAACGGATGTAACCAATATACAGAATGCATATCAGATGATCCTGCGTATGTTCACCAGAGCACCGGCCAGTATGATCTGTGCGATGGTCATGGCATTTACAATCAATGCGAGACTGGCATGTATCTATCTTGTAGCGGTAATTATTCTTGGAATTTTATTGTTCCTGATCATGAGCCATGCGACAAAGTATTTCCAGCAGGCATTTCCAAAGTACGATGATCTGAATGAATCGTGCAGGAGAATGTATCTGCGATCCGTGTCGTGAAGGCATATGTAAGAGAGGAACAGGAGACATCTAAGTTACGAAGAGCAAGTGAGAATATCTATAACATTTTTTGTAAAAGCAGAGACAAACCTGGTATTCAATGCACCGATGATGCAGACAGCGGTATACACTGTATCCTGTTAGTGAGCTGGTTGGGAGCAAAGATGATCATAAGTAGATTCCCTGACGACAGGAGAACTGATGAGCCTTCTTACCTATTGCATGAATATCCTTATGAGTCTCATGATGATCTCCATGGTATTTGTTATGGTGACGATGAGTATGGCCAGTGCGAAACGTATCTCCGAAGTGTTAAATGAGACGAGTGATCTTAAGAATCCGGAACATCCGGACCATGAAAGTAGAAGATGGAAGTATTGAATTCCGTCATGTGGACTTTGCGTATAAAAAGGACAGTGACGAACCGGTACTGGAAGATATTGATCTGAAGATCCATTCCGGTGAGACAATCGGAATCATCGGAGGTACCGGAAGCGCCAAGACCAGCCTGGTGAACTTGATCAGCCGTCTGTACGATGTGACGAAAGGCGAAGTACTGGTCGGTGGCAGAAATGTCAAAGATTATGATATGGAAGTGCTTCGTAATCAGGTATCAGTAGTCTTGCAGAATAATGTGCTGTTTCTCCGGAACAATCCTTGATAATCTCCGCTGGGGGAGACAAGGAAGCAACTCTGGAAGAATGCAGACACGCGTGTGAACTTGCATGTGCGGATGAGTTCATCGACCGTTTCCCGAAAGGATATGAGACCTATATCGAGCAGGGCGGAACAATGTATCCGGAGGTCAGAAGCAGAGACTATGTATTGCAAGAGCACTTAAAAGAAGCCGAAAGTACTGATTCTGGATGACAGTACCAGTGCGGTAGATACCGCAACAGATGCGAAGATCCGAAGAGCGTTTCGTGAAGAAATTCCGGATACAACGAAACTGATCATCGCACAGAGAATCTCAGCGTACAGGATGCTGACCGTATCATCGTTATGGAAGACGGTAAGGTCAATGGATTCGGTACACATGAAGAATTATTGGAACAGAATGATATCTACCGATGAAGTCTATGAATCACAGATCAGGGTGGCGGAGATTTTGACGAGAAGGAGGTGAATAAGATGCCGGGGACCGGGAAGACAGCCGAGAGGAATGAAAGCACAGGTAAAAAATCGGGTGAATTATTCCTCCGGCTTATGAAATATGTATTAAAAAGATTATAAGTTTCACTGCATCAGTGTAGTAGTATTGATTGTTGTCAGCGTACTTTGTAATGTGCAGGGAACGATGTTCATGAAGAACCTGATCGACGAATATATTACACCATTTTTATTATCAGATAACCCCAACTTTACACCGCTTGCACATGCGATCGCCAAAGTAGCAGCATTTTATGCGCTGGGTGTACTGGCAACATTCGGTTATAACCGTCTGATGGTCAATGTGACACAGGGAACACTACGTAACTTAAGAAATGATCTGTTTTCTCATATGGAAAAACTGCCGATCAAATATTTTGATACCCATGCACATGGTGACATCATGTCGGTATATACGAATGATATCGATACATTGAGACAGATGATCAGCCAGAGTATGCCACAGCTCTTAAACAGTGGGATTACGATCGTCAGTGTATTTGTCAGTATGTTGATTTTAAGTATCCCACTTTACGGTCGTAACGATGATCATGGTCGGAATCATGGTATTCTGTTCAAAGAAATCTGCCGGACAGAGCGGGGCATATTTTTTGCAAAGCAGCAAAAAGATCTGGGAGCTGTCAACGGCTATATCGAGGAAATGATGGATGGCCAGAAGGTTGTCAAGGTATTCTGTCATGAAGAGGAGAACATGCAGAACTTCAAGAAGCTGAATGATGAACTATATGTCAGTGCAGACAAAGCCAATACATTTGCCAACTTTTTAGGACCGATCAATGCACAGATCGGAAATATCAGCTATGTGATCTGTGCGATCATCGGGGGTGGTGCTGGCACTTGGAAAGGTCGGAGGTTTTACCCTCGGAGGTCTGGCAAGCTTCCTCACCTTTAATAAGAGCTTCAGTCAGCCGATCAACCAGATCAGTATGCAGATGAATGCAATTGTTATGGCGATGGGTGGGGCCGACCGTATTTTTCCGTCTGATGGATGAAAAAGAAGAACTGGATGAAGGTTATGTAACACTGGTCAATGCGAAAAAGAAGAAACGGAAATCTCACAGAGTGTGAAGAAAGAACCGGAGCGCTGGGCATGGAAACATACATCAGAATGATGGCAGTGTGGATTATGTGGAGTCAAAGGTGAAGTTGTATTCAATGGTGTGGATTTTGGTTATAATGATGAGAAGATTGTATTGCATGATATCAAATTATATGCCAAACCGGGACAGAAGATTGCATTTCGTCGGCTCGACCGGTGCAGGTAAGACGACGATTACCAATCTGATCAACCGTTTCTACGATATTCAGGACGGTAAGATCCGCTATGATGGAATTAATATTAACAAGATTAAGAAAGCGGATCTCAGACATTCACTTGGGATTGTTCTGCAGGATACACATTTATTCACCGGAACGGTGCGTGACAATATCCGCTTTGGCAAACTGGATGCGACCGATGAAGAGATCGTGGCAGCAGCAAAGCTTGCAAATGCCGACAGCTTTATCCGAAGACTTCCGGAATGGCTATGATACGATGCTGACCGGAGACGGAGCAAATTTAAGCCAGGGACAGCGCCAGCTTCTGGCAATTGCAAGAGCCGCTATTGCTGATCCTCCGGTATTGATCCTGATGAAGCAACCAGTTCCATCGATACCAGAACGGAACGGATCGTACAGGATGGAATGGATAAGCTGATGCGTGGAAGGACAACATTTGTTATTGCACACAGACTTTCTACAGTCCGCAATGCAGACTGTATTATGGTTATGGAACAGGGAAGAATTATCGAGCGTGGAACACATGATGAACTGATCGAAGAGAAAGGCAGATATTATCAGCTGTATACGGGAAATGCGATCAGTGCGTAAATGAATCGGATGATGAATGAAAATGAAAAAGGGACAGGACATTTAAGAAAAATTTGGGACGGAGGATTTTAAAATCCTCCGTCCCAAATTGTTTCTTGCAGAACCCGGACAAAGCAACTATAATGGAAACAGACATTCGAAAAGGGGTAGAATGCATATGAAATCAATCATGCTATGTTATAATCTGAAAGGCACGAAAAAGGGAAGAAAGATCGGCATGTTGGGAAGTTTTCTTGGCTTTCGTGTGAAATATGTGGAAAAAAGAAGAGTATTCAAAGACAATCGGAGTACTGACCGGACTGAAAGAAGAAGTGGTGGAAGAGGCATCAAGGGAGGAAACTTCCGGGACAGACAATGAAAAAAATGAAGAAATCACAGACTTTGAAGAAGAGATGCTTGTCATGCTACTGGCAGACAATCGGATATTGGATAAGCTATTATTCCAGATGAAAAAAGAAAAAGTACAGGTTCCGCTGAAGGCAATCGTTACTGCAAAGAATCAGAACTGGACATCAACGGCTCTTTATAGCGAAATAAAAGAGAGCATGAATCCATGACGAAAGCAGAACAGGCCGGAAAGAAAAAAGAAGAAATAAAAACCGGAAAGAAAGGAAACCATAAGATTGAGTATATACGATACATTAAATGAACAACAAAGAGAAGCAGTGTTCCATACAGAAGGACCACTTCTGATCCTTGCAGGAGCAGGATCCGGAAAGACAAGGGTTCTGACGCACAGAATTGCTTATCTGATTGAAGAGCAGCAGGTGAATCCATGGAATATCCTTGCAATTACATTTACGAATAAAGCAGCCGGAGAGATGAGGGAACGTGTCGATAAATTAGTCGGCTACGGTTCCGAAAGCATCTGGGTAAGTACCTTCCATTCCATGTGTGTGCGTATCTTAAGACGCCATATTGATCTGCTTGGATACGATACCAACTTCACGATTTACGACAGTGATGATCAGAAGACACTGATGCGTGAAGTCTGCAAGCTTCTGCAGGTTGATACGAAGATGTTCCGGGAAAGAGCACTGCTGTCAGAGATTTCCAAAGCAAAGGATGAACTGGTGACGCCACAGGAATACAGTATGCGTGCGGAAGGGGATTACAGCCGGAAAAAAATTGCAGAAGTATATGAAGAATATGAAAAACAGCTCCGTTCAAATAATGCATTAGATTTTGATGATCTGTTGTTTAAGACCGTGCAGCTTTTCCAGACACAGAAAGATGTACTGGAATATTATCAGGAACGGTTCCGTTATATTATGGTGGATGAGTACCAGGACACAAATACAGTACAGTTCGAACTGATCCGTCTGCTGGCATCCAAGTACCGTAACCTGTGCGTGGTTGGCGACGATGACCAGTCCATATATAAGTTCCGCGGTGCGAACATTAAGAACATCCTGGATTTTGAACATGTGTTTGAAGATACTAAAGTGATCAAGCTGGAGCAGAATTACCGCTCTACCAGCAAGATCCTGAATGCTGCCAATGCCGTGATCCGGAACAATCAGGGAAGAAAAGACAAAACACTCTGGACAGAGAATGAAGATGGAGATATGATCCAGTTCCGTCAGTTTGATTCTGCTTATGAAGAGGCAGAATATGTAGTCGGTGACATTAGACGTCATGTCAATAAAGAACTCTGCAGTTACAAAGATAATGCAGTTCTTTACCGTACCAATGCCCAGTCCCGTATGTTCGAGGAACGTTTTGTCCGTGACAGTATTCCATATAAAGTCATCGGCGGTGTGAACTTCTATGCGAGACGTGAGATCAAGGATCTTCTTGCATATCTGAAGACGATTGATAACGGAAGAGATGATCTGGCTGTCAGACGTATTGTAAATGTTCCTAAGCGTGGAATCGGACTGACCAGCATCAACCGTGTGCAGGAATATGCATCAACCAGAGAATGCAGTTTCTATGATGCACTTCGTGCCGTAGACCTGATCCCGAACATCGGAAGAGGACAGGCAAAATTGGAATCGTTCGTTGCAATGATCGAGCATTTTAAGAATGATACAGAAGACATGAGTGTATTGGAACTGTTGGAGGAAGTTATCAAAGAAACTGGTTATATCGATGCGCTGATCCACGAATGTGAGAGTGAAGAGGCAACATCAAGAATTGAAAATATAGACGAACTCCGCAATAAGATCGCTGCTTATGAAGAAAGCTGTGCGCTACAGAATGAAGCACCGACACTTGAGGATTTCTTGAGGATGTAGCTTTGGTAGCAGATATCGACAGTCTGGATGAAAGTACAGATTATGTCGTTTTGATGACATTACATAGTGCAAAAGGTCTGGAATTCCCACATGTATATCTGGCAGGAATGGAAGACGGACTGTTTCCGAGCTATATGACGATCACAGCAGACGACCCGGCAGAACTGGAAGAAGAAAGACGATTATGTTATGTAGGAATCACAAGAGCAGAGAAAGATCTGACACTGACCTGTGCAAGAAAACGTATGGTGCATGGGCGAGACGCAGTATAAGAAAATGTCCCGTTTCTTAAAAGAGATTCCGTTAGAACTTCTGGAAACAGGACCATCAGCAAAAAAAAAAGAAGAAAGAAGAAAAAGTGAGCAGGTAAGGGTGAAGACCTCTTTCATGCAGGCAAAAGAAGCTTTCAAGACCAAAGCATTTACCGCACCGAAGCCGGCACAGCAGTTCGGTACACCGAAGGGCGGAAAGCTTCCTTACGGAGTCGGGGACCGTGTGAAACATATCAAATTCGGAGAAGGAACGGTAACTGCAATCATTGAAGGCGGACGTGATTATGAAGTAACAGTTCACTTCGACGGACCCGGAACGAAGAAGATGTTTGCACATTTGCAAGACTTCAGAAAGTATAACAATCCGGAATCTATCCGGGATACAGGAGAAAAATCTAAAAAAATAAGTAGTCATACATCATGTAAAGTGTTATAATAAGTAAAGAATGATTTGCCAAAAAGAGCAGAGGAAAGGACATTGGGAAGCATGAGTAAAGTAGAAGATATTATTGCAGCATCAAGCTTAGCGAACTGATGAATAAAAAGAAGAGGACAAACACGGCAAGACCGTACTCTGGATTCTGGCAGTAGTTGGAGCTGTAGCTGCAGTTGCAGGAATCGCTTATGCAGTATATTGTTTCTTCACCCGGATTACCTGGAAGACTTCGAGGATGATTTTGATGATGATGATTTCGACGATGACTTTTTCGATGATGACGATCAGGTATAAGAACCGGGCGGATGAATAAGTGAAGAAAGAAGCAGGTTAGAAACCGATCTGGTAAAAGAAAGGCGACTGGCCTGCTTTTTCTTTGCACAATCTCGAGTGCGTCCGCATGGAAAATTCAATAATATTTATAGAAATAAAGAGAGAAGGTATGCAGGAACAGTGTTATGCACTACTGATTGATGCAGATAATGTATCAGCAAAATACATCAAAGCCGATCCTGACAGAATTGTCAAAATATGGGATCATTACATATAAAAGAATATACGGAGACTGGACGAGCACGCAGCATTCAAGCTGGAAAGATGAACTTCTGACAAACTCGATCACGCCGATCCAGCAGTTTAGTTATACACAAGGAAAGAATTCTACCGATTCAGCTATGATCATTGATGCGATGGATATCCTGTATACGAATGATGTGGATGGATTTTGCATTGTATCCAGTGACAGCGACTTTACAAGACTCGTCAGCCGTCTTAGAGAGAGCGGAAAGATGGTTATTGGCATGGGAGAAAATAAGACCGGAGCCATTCAGGAAAGCGTGTGATAAGTTTACGATTTTGGAAAATCTGATGAGCGAGCAGAATCCAGGAACATCGAAGAATGAGACATCACATGACAGACGAAGTAAAGAGAAAATTGAAGATGCGATCATCAAGATGATCATTGAGAATCAGGATATCAATAAGCCAACCGGACTCGGTGAAGTAGGAAGCCGTTGGTCAGTCTTTACCCGGACTTTGATGTGCGGAGCTACGGGTATAATATGCTGTCCAAGTTTCTGGAGGAATTTCACAAGAATACAGATGGTAAAACATGGAAACATTGTGTCTGTTACTTTAAGAGAAGATCAGGATCTGAAGGAAAATATCGACAGCTATGTCGTGCAGATTGTAAAAAAAGCCGGAAAAGCAGGAGTAGAACTCAGTACACTTGGGAAATAAAATGTATGAAAAATACAAAGATTTTAAAATTCCGCGATTATGGATATTCCCAGTTCAACCAGTATGTGAAAAGTCTGAAACATGTGACGGGTGGAACAGGAAGGAACAATCCTGAAAGGCCGTGTATAAAGGATAAAAGCGGAACAAGAGACAGAACCAGAAATAGTAGATGATTTGAAATAAATTGAATAGACAAAAGCTATGACAGAAAGGATAGATATGAAAAAGGACAGGTATACGAAGGAACTATAGAATCCGTAGAATTTCCAAATAAAGGGCGCATTTATCTGCCGGAAGAAGACAGATGGGTAGTCGTAAAGAATGGCGTGCCGGGACAGAAGGTAAGATTTTCTGTCAATAAGATCAGAAAAGGAAAGGCAGAAGGGCGTCTTCTGGAAGTACTGGAACCGTCAGCCGGCGAGATTCCGTCAGCCTGTCCACATTTCGGACAGTGCGGAGGCTGTACTTATCAGAATCTTCCATATGAAGAGCAGCTTGCGATGAAGAATGAGCAGGTGAAAAAATGATGGATGAAGCGGTAAATGGGGAGTATATCTGGGAAGGCATCAAACCAAGTCCTGTCAGACCGAGTACCGCAACAAGATGGAATTTTCATTCGGAGATGAATACAAAGACGGACCACTGGCACTTTGGGATGCATAAACGCGGAAGTTTTCATGATATTGTAAATGTGACAGATTGTCAGATCGTAGATGAAGATTACAGAAAATTCTTGCATGTACACTGGAATGTGCGGGAGAATCAGGACTTCCATATTATCACCGTATGCGCCATGTTGGATATTTCCGCCACCTGCTGGTAAGAAAAGCAGTAAAGACAGGGGAGATCCTGGTGGATCTGGTCACAGCATCCGATACGGCAGAACTCGGAGTTGATACGGCAGAGGCAATGAAAAAAAATCCAGACATTCAAGGAGGCATGGCTGGAAAAGATGACAGCAATGAACTTTGATGGAACATTGGTCGGAATCCTGCATACAAAGAACGACAGCCTTGCAGATGTCGTAAAAAGACGAAGGAACAGAAGTCCTGTTCGGACAGGATTATTTCTACGAGGAATTACTCAAGGCTGCCCTGAAATATTTTGCGATGATTTAAGGATATCGCTGATTTCAAGGAGGAATAACACATGAAAAGCACATTTGAAAAAATGGGTGGAACCTACACACTGGGAGCAGACGGAATTTACTATCCGAATCTTGTCAGTACAGATGAAGAACCGCATTATGGAAAATATGGAATAATGCGGAAAACGTATCTGAAAGAGCATTGTCCGGCAATGTATTCACTGTATATGTTGGAAGACAGACTGGTGGAACATCTGAATCTTGTGGATGATGAAGCGCAGGAGAGAATGGAAGTTCTGGTGCATCAGATGATGGAGAGACAGGGCATTGCGGAAGAAATGAAAGCTCGTGACCAGATGGAATGGGTTAGGGCGGTAAATGGTATTCGTAATATGGCAGAAGAGATTGTGTTAAAAGAATTGATTTACAGGTAAATAAAAGAGCTGAACAGGTAGGAAGAAAACTCCTATTTGTTCAGCTTCTGCATTTGTAAGGGTTCAAAGAAGAATCAAATTACAATTCCATATCAGGTGACCATTTCTAAGTTCCGGAAGGTTGTTTTTTCTGCCATGGTTATAAGTTACACAGATTTAATTACTTCATAGTATGGCTTAAAAATATCCGAATATAACTTCACAGAAATAATTATAATGGGGAGATTATTTGATATATTTGTGCTAATATTCTGCAATTCTACTGCTAGTCGATTGATTTATGCGTACTCCCATTATAATATGTGTGCAGGAGGTGGATGTATGTATCAAATTAGTAATGAAAAATTCGGTTTATTTGTAACCGAATTAAGAAAGGAAAAGAATTTAACTCAAAAAGGATTTGGCTGAAAAATTATATGTATCAGATAAAACGGTCAGCAAATGGGAACGTGGTCTTAGTATGCCTAATGTCGTATTACTCATACCAATAGCTGATATATTAGATGTTACCGTTACAGAATTGTTACGTGGAGAAAAAATAGATACACAGAAAAATATTGATACAAAAGAAGTCGAGGAATTGGTAGTAGGCTCTCTCGATATGGCTGTTAGGAATTCTATTCATCAGCATAGAAAAAACTGGATATTAGCATATTTGCTATGTTTTTTAATATCTATTACAGAAATTATTATGTTAGTTGCATCTGGGAATTCAATAGCAGAGATGAAAGGTGATATATTGCTGGTTACAGGGTTAATGCTTTTATTTGGTGCATGGTTTTGTTTCTTTGCCAAAGACATATTACCAACATATTATGATGCAAACAAGATAAATTATGTTTCACAAGGAATTTTTAGAATACATCTAGTTGGTTTATCCTTTTAACAACGGAAATTGGATGTACATCTGTACAACTTTAAAAATTTGGACACTTGCAACGGTTGTTCTATATCCTCTTGCAGGTATTATAATAATCAATTGTCTCAATATAGCTTTATGGGATATTTTAAATAAAATTTTCTTAATTATGATATTAGGTGGTATGGTAGTTTCGATTTACATTATCGGGAAAAAATACGAATAATTAAATTACCTGCTATCGTTGTGGATATTACTAATTTACAACATTCTTCATGGGAAATATGGAATGATGCAGAAGAGGTTGTGTTAAGAGAATTAGTGTACATTTAAAACGTGGAAAGCTCCTTCGAGAGCTTTTTTCTGCTTTTTGCTGGTTATCAAGAAAGTATATAGAAAATGCATTAATCATATGGTATGATTTGAACAGAAGATAGAATCTTATGAAGTAAGAAGATTTTGGAGGAACGCAACTTAGAAGTTTCTGAATTAAGTTAATCGTGCCATATGGCTTGATTATAAACGCAAAGATAAAAACGCAACGTACATCTTTGATGTGCCAGAGCCGGTAGGTAGCCCGGCCGTCCTATGCAAATAGGGTAAGTAACCTGCCCCTCCGGGTTGTCCATTCTTTGTTCAATTCATTTTAGGAGGGATTCTTATGGACAAAGCAAGTGGAAAACTGACAGTATTTTTTTGAAGAGCCGTTTTGGGTGGGAATCTTTGAACGCATCGAAGATGGTAAACTATCTGTGGCGAAGGTAACATTTGGTGCAGAACCAAAGGATTACGAAGTACAGGAATATATTCAAAAGTGCTATTTCAGTTTGAAATTCAGTCCGGCTGTTGAAACTGTTGTAAAGGATATCAAAAGAAATCCGAAACGGATGCAGCGGGAAGTAAAGAAGCAGATGCTGGAAATAGGCATTGGTACAAAATCGCAACAGGCGTTGAAATTACAGCAGGAACAGAACAAGCAGGAACGCAAAGAGAAAAGCCGGAAGAAAAAAGAGGCGGAAGAACAGCGAATGTTTGAACTGAAACAACGAAAGAAAAGAGAAAAAGCATAAGGGACATTAAAGTCCCTTGGGGCTTTTACTCAAATCGAAAAGTGTTGAATAAAGCTTTCGGGAGGTGTTTCTATGAAGAAAAAAGTACTTGCAATTATGTTAGTCGCCATGTCAATCATGTTGATTTCAGCGTGCGGAAAAAAAGAAAAAATTGTACGAAATTCCTGATTTATCGCAGTATAAGACAGATTATGTAGGAGATTCTTCAAATGTTATAAATATTGTAAGCGGTCAAGAGTATCCAGAGGGATACTCATATGACAGTATAGAGATACAGTCTGAAACAGAGCCTTATGGATTAACAGTTTTTCTAAAAGATGAGCCGTCTGCAGTCAAGCTTGAAGATGAATTGCAGGTTAATGCAGATATGACATTTGATTTGATTGGTAATTTGGGAACAATTGATTATAAAACAGCAGATAGCAAAGAAATTATTGTATCGTATGAACGGTGATATATTTTTAGTCAACTTTTAGATAATTTGAAGAGTAGAATATAAAAAGGCGTATGGAAGTTTTTTTTGAACAAGAGATTTGTAAGAACATATTATCTATTCAAAGACGGTTACAATTCCATATCATATGACTTTTTCTTAGTTCGAGCAGGCTGATTTCGTCGCATCTCCCTGTTTCCTCTGATATTCAAGTTCCCATGCACGATGAGAGAAAACATCAGGATCCTCCACATTAAGATAATCCACCTCATCGGCTACAATATCACGACGGTGATAGTCGTAATATTTACCGAAAGTACCTTTAAGTTGTTCAATCAGCTTATCCCGAAAATCAGGACGTATCTGGATTCTGGTATCCAGCAATTCTGTGTACTGTTCAGGTTCAGGACGAAATTTTTCTTCTCGGAAAGCGGCAGCGTCTTTTTCAAGCTGTTTTTTGAGCGAGATGTCCTGAGAATCCAGGATATCAAGATTGTTATTCATCTGGTCGTATTTCTTGGATAGATTTATCATAGCTTTATCGGTAGAGCATTGTGCCTGGAAGATTAGCTGCTCTTTCATTGATTTCAGTTCTTCAATTTCTTCGGTAATAGTGGTAAGCTGCTGATTTAATTTTATATGCTGGATGGGATTCAAAATACTGGTTTTCTCTTTTTTCACATTCAGTTCTTTCCGTTCTGTAACTTTAGCTTTGAGTTTCTTTTTAACGGTGTTGTATTTATTCAGTATTGGATTAAAATGATTCATCCAGTCATGGATCACTTTTTTTGCATCTCATTGTGGAGCAAATGATATTGTGTAAAAATCATGTGATTGCGGATTGCTTCTAATGTTTCTGCAATTATCGGAATAGACTTTTCTACAGCTTCAGCCAGTTTTGCTACTTTTGCTTTTAATTCTCGGAGCATTTTGTTATCCGCACGAACCCGACGGTTGATTTCACACCGGTCTGCTATCATGCCTTTCTTTTCCATATTCTGGGCAATGTAGCCTTCGTGGATAGTTGGCTGTTCAGTGATTCCCTGAGCTGCAAAACTGCGGTGATCAATGGTGGCATTTATCTGATTAAGTGCAAGCATTTTATTTACGGCATCTGCCCAGTTTGCCCGCCAGATGCAAAGTTGTTCATCACTGTTCCATTGTTCGGAAATAGGATTCTGTCTGCCATATCGGGTGCTCTTGGGGTGTTTATCAATCCGTTCATAACCTTTCTCCTGTGCTGCCGAGGGAGTCAGATATTCTTTCTTTTTCCCAACTTTATAGCCATACTGCTTTTCCCATCCCTGTTTCTGAGCAGTTTTAAATTCAGAAGCAGTAAATCCTTTTTCTTCTCCATCTTTGATACAGAGATATTCTTTTTCGGTTTTATACTGCCATGTTCCATTTTCATTTCAGTGGACGGACGGTAAGCAGAATGTGTGCATGAGGATTGTGTCCATCCGTATCGTGAATAGCAAAAGTCAGCGCACATGCCCATATCTACAAAGTTCTTTTTGAATAAAATTTTTTAGAAGAGAAATATTACTGTCCTTTATCTAATTCAATGGGAAGTGCGACAACAAATTCCCTTGCCAGTCGGCTGTCTTTGGTCTTTTCGGTTTCTTCCACAGCATTCCAGAGTTGTTCACGGTCTTTCCATTCTGGTGATGCCATCGGTGGAAGCAATACTTCCGGATAAATGAGTCCATGCTTTCTGGTGTAGTCATGCTGGATACCATCATAATCATTGTACATCCGGCTGCAGCTCATATAAGCAGAAGCTGCGACAGCGGAACGTCCGGAACCACGGCTGACAACTTTGGCTTGCATATGATAAATTGCCATATCTGGCACCTCCTTTCGATGTTGCCTGCAACAGCGGAAAGCCCTCGGCAGAGCGCACGAGCCACGAAGGGGATACCACTGCCTGATTTATCAGGTGGTGAGTAAGTGCGCCCTTCGGGAGTAGAACTTGTGCGTTTACATTCCTCGTAGCCGGATTATCAGCTCCCGTTTCAGGGAATCCAAATCCATTTCTTTAATATGGGGAACAATACTTTCCAAAATGGCTCCTTCCTGGACTAATCGGTGTGTTCTGGCATCACGTTTTTTTTGCGATTTCTTGCTTCGGCTTCTTCTTGGCGGTGTCTTGCCTGTAAAAGTGCTTTTTCTTCTGGTGTCATGATTTTTTTATCTGCCATATCTGGCACCTCCTTTTTATGCCCGTATCCGGGCAGTATTGGTTTTAAAATCTTATGGTTTGGTACTATAGTTTCGGATAACTGACAGTGGCATGTTTCTGGTGATAAATGAGGAAAGAAAGTAGTACCACTGTCAGTGAAGAATAATTATCGTGTTATGCTTCTTTGCTTCAGTTCTGGTTCGGAGCATGATTGTTTAATAGAATTCTTTTTGCCTGTTTTAAATTAGCTGTTGCATTGTCCTGACGAATATTCCGGTTATTGATACGGACAGGAATACATCTCTCCAGAATACGGTCATAAATTCGTTTGTGTGCGATATCAGCGGCGTTATTCAGCTCTGATAAAGTGAGATTGGTCGTTATGATCAGAGGCTTTTTACTGCGGTAACGACTGTCGATCACATTGAATACCTGTTCCAGTGCAAAGTCAGAGTTCCGCTCAATTCCGAGATCATCAATAATCAGAAGACTGTAGCGGTTTAAGCTGTTGATGAACTGGTTTCTGTCTTCAAAATGCATTCCGGTAAGGGTATTTAGAATTCGGGAAAAGTTGGTCATCAGTACAGGAACGCCTTTTTCCAGCAGGGCATTGGCAATGCAGCCTGCAAAAAAAGATTTTCCAGTACCGACATCACCCCAGATGAGAAGTCCGGAGGCGTTTGCTTTCATCTCTTCCCAGTTGCTTACATAATTGTGTGCCAGTTTTATTTCCGGATTGATGCCGTTATCCCTGGCAAAAGTGTAGTCATAGAGTGCTTTGTCCTGTAAGCCGCTGGTTTTAAGATGCTCTATTTCCATTTGTTTTTCATGAAGTTTTCTCTGGGCTTCCTCCTGTTCAAAGATCTCCTGCTGGCACTTACAGCGGATGGAAGGAATAAGAACCTTTCCCTGTAATTCATGCCTGCACTGCCTTGGCGTATTGCATTTGGAACAGTAGATCAGGTGATTTGTTTCGTTAAAATATTCATCAGACTGAATCTCTCTGTTTGGTGTGATAGCTGTTGGTTTTTCTGTAAATGTTGTCATAATGTTTCGTATTCCTCACTTTCGTAATTTCTTTGCCGGGAAGCAGGATGATCCTGTCTTGCCCAACTGATGATGGTAGCTGCGTGGTTTTGGTATTGCTTTCCGGTAGAAGCCATATAACCGGATAAGCGTTCAATATAGTCCTTCCAGTCAGGGATTGTCTGCCGGATATCTTCCAGCTCTTTTTCTGACAGAAAAACATTTTGAAATGTTCCATAGGGTGAGCGTGGCTCTTTACTCCCTCTTATTGTTAAATTGTTCTTTTTTATCTCTTTCTTATTACCAGACAGTTTTCTGTCTGTATCAGGGAAAGAATTCTGTCTGTCAATAGGACAGTTTTCTGTCTGTCTTAGGGAAAGAAATCTGTCTGTATAGTGGATGGTTTCTTTTGGAAGTTTTACATAAATCCGATTGGGTTGTCCGGGTCCCTGCCGTTTTCGGAAGATAAGCTCCTGTTTTTCCAGTACTGCCAGAGCAGTTTTAACCGTCATCTGGCTTTTGTGGAGAACTTCTGCCAGTGCTTCAATCGTAAAGTAAATGAACACATGACCGTCTGTATCTGACCACCCCTCATTTTTCTGGGAAAGCCTTGCCCGGTCGAGCAGGATAATATAAAGCATTTTGGCAGTTTCGTTTATTTCCATGTCCAGAAGAAAACGGGGAAACATCATATAAGATGGCAGGCTTGTGTCTGCTGTCAGAAAGTCAGTCATGTGCTCACCTCCAATCAAAAGGGTTTATTCCCCAAGAAAATCCCAGTCTACATCACTATCTGGCTGTGAATTTTCAGGTGCTGGAAAGGATGCCCTGATTTGGGGCTCCCTTTGCGCCATGCCTGCAGTCAGTCCGGAAAGAAAAAAGTGGCAATGCCTGTTTCAGACTGTTTTCCACTGCATCTACAATCTGTTTCACAAAAAGTTCTTCCCGTTCTCTTGTTTCCAGATAAGGATCAGCCTGTGTGCGGTAGTAGCGGTCAAAATAATCTACCAGTGCAAGAGAGATTACCTGACTGTAAGATTTAAAATCCTGCCTGTCCATCGTCTGTAAATATTCCCAGGCTCTCCGTTGCTGTTCTTTGTCCAGATTAAAGCGCAGGTTTGTGTTGCGGATATTGTTCTGCATGGTTTATCCCCTCCTTTTCAGGCTCATATAAGCCAGAGATTCGTAACCTTTGGCGGTGGCGCAGATGTCATCAATGATGGTGACTCGTAATTTGTCATACGTTCCGAAGTTACGGATCAGACATCCACCGCCGCCAACTACATACAGGCGCATCAGGTCAGGATTGTATTCATATTTGCGGAGTGTGGAAAAAAGTTCTGCCACATACTGTCTGGCAATAGAACTGATACAATCCATATATGGTGCTGAAATGTCAGCTGTTCCAAACCGCAGAATCTGTTCTACTGTAGATTCTTCAATCTTCACTCCAAATTTGTCCAGAACAGCGTTCTTTGCAGCAATCATGCATTGGTTTACACCAAGTTTTTCTGTCCAGCATCGGCTTTCTTGTGCTTTCTTATTGTTGATATACAGAATGTTCATGGTTCCGTTTCCGATATCTGCAAGGAGATTAGTTCCCTTGAAATTTCCAAGGTGGTTTACAATAGCCGGATATCCCTGTGGGTAAAGGCTACATCCCACAAAGCGGAGATGATATTCTTTGCCGTTGAAACGGTAATGGACTTCTGGATTCTGGAGCAGATAGGAACGAAAAGCTTCTCTTTGATTTCTGATCCATGTCAGAGGAAGTCCGGCAGCCAGATGAACATCTGCTTCACGGATGGAAAAGACATTCAGTTCCCTTGCAATAGCCATTAGCGTCAGAAGATAATATTCTTCGTCCATAGCTTTATCCGGGATAAATTCTTTGTGTCCTTCGCCGATCCGGTAGTAAATGCCGTTGTATTCCAGAATATTCCCGGTGAAGATTGGTTCAGTTTCATAGGCTTTGATGCCGGTTGGGGTGACGGTGTTTGCTGTTTTCATATTGCCGTAGCCATGATCTACAGCAATGATTTTGGTGTTTCTGAGTTCTCGCATAAAAAATACCTCCGTTTTCGTATTGATTGATTCAGCAGGTCGTACCGGTGTGGTACTGCTCTGCTGTGGGATAAGCATACGAAAATCGGAGGAAAAAGGCATTGAGGGGAAATTGAGCAGGAATTGAGAAAAAAGATATATTGTGCTTACGTTCTTCATGTACTCTTGTTGTGATTTCATTGTTTTTTATCGTATAATATGGATACTGGAGGTGGTTTGGATGAAATACAAGATTTTAGTTGTCGATGATGATAAAGAATTGGTGAAAATGCTTTGTAGTTATTTTAATATGAAACAATATGAAACCATTACGGCTAAAGACGGAATGGAAGCATTAAATAAAATAAAAATGAAACCGGATATTATTTTGTTGGATATCAATATGCCACGCATGGATGGGATTGAAGTATGTCGTCTGATACGCAGTAAAGTGTTATGTCCAATTTTATTTCTGACAGCAAGAGTTGACGAAGATGATAAAATTAATGGGTTGCTTTCAGGTGGGGATGATTATATTACGAAACCATTTAGTCTTCGGGAGTTGGAAGCAAGGATTGTCACAAACATAAAAGAGAAGAAAGGCATCAACAAAAACGGAATACCGTTTCATGGATGAAATGCTGATTGATTATTCTAAAAAAATAGTAGCTATAGCTGGACACAGGATGGAGTTCACAAAAATTGAATATCAGATTATAGAATTCTTATCCATGCATCCGGGGCAGGTGTTTGATAAAGAACGTATATATGAACAAGTCTGTGGATATGATGCAGAAGGGGACAGTAGAACGATAACGGAATTAGTACGGCGTATAAGGAAAAAAAATAGCGGATTATTCAGAAAAAGAATACATAGAAACTGTATGGGGGATTGGATACCGATGGAAAAAATAAGAAACTTGTCACTGAAAAAAACAATTCTGCTTTATTTTGTGATCAGCTTAACGGCAGCATTTCTGTTATCTGGATTTACAGTTCATTTTGCAAGAAATATGCAGAATAAAATATGGGAAAAATATATTGATTATGCAGATTATACGGACGTGTTTCAGCAATATGGAAAGAAATACGAGATTGAGATATCAAGACCTAATCAATCGCAGATGAATCGTTTGGACTATCATCTTTCGGAAATGTGTGACTTTATGGAAACATATTCGGTACTGATTTTTTCGATTGTTGGGAGTGTTGCTGCGGTATTCTTTTTTTATAAAAATAAGTTAAAGACACCTCTACAGGAACTAAAAGATGCCTCACAAATGATTGCAGATAATGAACTGGATTTTCATGTCCTATGAAAATAAAGATGAGATGGGAACTTTGTGTAAAGAATTTGAAATGATGCGAAGTGCTTTAGCAGATAACAACAGAAAGATGTGGCGAATGATTGATGACGAGAAGGCTTTGCGGAATGCAATTGCACATGATATACGTTCTCCACTTTCCATATTGCGTGGGTATCAGGAAATGCTCTTAGAGTTTGTTTCTGCCGAGAGTATAAAAACAGAGGATGTTATTGATATCTTGCAAACAGGCATGTATCAGATTGACCGAATAGAACATTTCACGGAAAACATGAGAAAAATGTCCCATTTAGAACAGAGAAAACTGCAATGTTCAGAGATAGTATTATCGGAGCTGGTAAAAAAGATTGAGGCAGAAGCTGCCATGCTGTCCAAGAAGGAAAGTAAATTATGTAAGGTAGAAAGAGTGCAGGAACAAAACATTGTGAAAGTGGATGAGGAACTTGTCATGGAAGTGACAGACAACTTACTGGAAAATGCGGTTCGATATGCACAAAAAAGTATTGTTTTGCAGATAAAGAAAAAAGGATGGTTTTCTTATAATTTCTGTTGAAGATGATGGAATAGGGTTTGTGGATACTGAGGAAAAAGTAACAGAACCATTTTATCATAAGAATCCACAAGATGATTTAAAGCATTTTGGCCTTGGTATGTATATTTCTCGTATTTTCTGTGAAAAGCATGGAGGAAATTTGAAAATATATAATGCCAGACAAGGCTGTGCTCATGTAGAAGCTCTTTTCAAAGCTGAATAAAAATACTTTATAAGGCTGAAATCGCAAATAAAGTGGTTTTAGTCTTTTTTGTTGTGAATTTATTGAGAATTGATTTGTATGATGTTGCTAAAGAAATAAAGAAAGGAAGAGATACAATGAAAACAATCATAAAAAGAAGCATACTTGATTATTTAAAGAATCCTGTTTTGTGGATTGGCTTGATTATTATAGTTGCCAGTATGTATCAATGTCTGTCATCGTATTTGCAAATTCATTATATCAAACAGAATGAACAGATCACACAAAATGACGTAGCATTGGAAGATGCTGATGTCATGGATGGGTACATTCCCACATCTGATGATAAAGAAAGAAGAAGGGAGTGGGAAGATACGATCAAAGAGACGTTAATGGACACCTCCCAAAATGGTTTTGGATTTAGCAGGCAGGAAGCAGATCATGTAATGAAAGAAATTCAGAATATGGATGTAAAGATTGCTTCTGAGTTTTTGGAATCCCAATATGGCTATTATAATGCAATATATGCTTATGAGGACCTTGAAATTCATAAGGGGACAGCAGAAGAAATCAATCATTATATCGAGCGGAAATTATCCGAACATTCTTTTTCCTGGTACTTTGCCAAAAAATTTACGGATTTTGCAGGATTGCATATGGCTTTTTTGCAACAGTCTTGCTATCATTTTTATTTATTCAGGATACACGAAAAAGTACCTATGAATTATTACATACAAAGCCTGTTACGGCAGTCCAATATATATGTGGGAAAGTAATAAGCGGATTCATTAGTATGCTGGGAGTATTAGTGATTTTGAATGTTATATTCTTTATGCTGTGTTTGAAAACGTCTTTAGAATCGGGCTTTCCAGTAACACCAATTGATTTTTGCGTGAATTCTCTGATCTATATTGTTCCGAATCTTTTGATGATATGTTGTGTCTATACAATTACAGCATTAATATTTAAAAATCCGCTTCCGGCAGCACCAATCTTGTTTTTACACATTATATATTCAAATATGCTGACCATGAAGAATGATATTTATTATATGAGACCGTTCTCTATTATGGTGCGATTCCCTGGCAGATTTTTTTGAAACACATGCAGCCAAAATGTCAAACATAAATCAGATTATTCTTGTAATTTCATCAGTTATATTAGTATGTATTTCTGTTACAATCTGGAAAAGGAGGAGGGTTCATTGAAAACGGAACTAAAAAACTGCCTGTCGTTATATAAGATTTTTTATTCATGTGCATTTATACTGATATTGTGTGCTATTCATCCGATTGTATACTATGAAGAAATCGGTTCAGCGATTCAGTCTCCAATAGCATTTTTAACAATTATTTTTGTAGTGACACGTATTTGATGGAAGTAAAAAAAGTAAGCGTGCCGATGTATTTCATTTGTATGATCAAAAAAAGCAGTTAAAAGTAATATCGCAGAGAGTGGGCGTTCAAATATTATATTTATTAATACTTTCTTGTGTTGGATATGTTTTGTTTTTCTGGCAAAAACCGGGCAGTGTAAAAGAAGGCATTTCGGGTATTCAGATATTTCTTTTATATTTCATTGCAATGTTTGGAACTATCTGGCTTTGGAGTATATGCTCTGTGATTTTGTGTACATTGCTTCGAAATATGTGGGCAGGTATTGGATGTTTATTTGGAATTGTCATTGGACTTATATCAAAAGCGGGAAGTTCATTTTTCGGGAATCTGGGATTGTTTTCTTTCAGCTTTTGTGAACCTACTCAATTAATGTCCGAGAGTTGGATTTATGGGACGCTTGTGTCTTTTATAGCGGGGCTGTTTTTTATTTGCAGTATTACCAATGGCTTTAAAGAAAAGAGGATAGATTATGAGTATTAGAATAAATGATTTAACAGTTAGATTTAAAAATGGTGTAGTTGCAGTAAATAAGGCATCTCTTGAAATACCTAAGGGAATTTACGGACTTTTGGGTGAGAATGGTGCCGGAAAAACCACTTTGATGAGGGTTCTTACAACTGTTTTAAAACAAACGGAAGGAATGGTTTCCCTTGATGGAATTCTGTATAACGAGGGAAATTATGAAAAATACAGAAAAAAGATTGGTTATCTTCCACAGGAAATCGACTTATATCCGAATCTTACGGTGAAAGAATGTCTTGTATATATGGGGGGACTGTCAGGAGTAGCCAGAAATGACCTCAAACAAAGAATTACCTATTATTTGGAAAAGACTTCTCTTACAGAGCATCAGAATAAAAAATGCGGCAATTATCTGGTGGTATGAAGAGACGTGTCGGACTCATACAGGCACTTCTTAATAATCCGGATTTTTTGATTATTGATGAACCTACCACCGGGTTAGATCCGGAAGAAAGAATCAGGATCCGCAATCTTTTGGTTGATTTTTCAAAGGATAGAACTGTGCTGTTTTCCACTCATGTAGTAGAAGATTTAGCAGCAACATGTACAAAGCTTGCCATTATGAAAAAGGGAAGTTTTTTATATTCTGGAAGCGTGAGTGGGTTGCTGGAAAATGCAAAGGGCTGTGTTTGGAATTGTACGGTACAAAATGCAGAAGAAGCCCGTTTGTTAGAAGCCAATTATTCTATATCATCTAAGCAGTATGTAGAAAATGGAATTCATATGAAAGTATTAAGCAAAGGAAAGCCAAATGAGAATTGTGTCCTGGATAATGATATCACTTTGGAAGATGCATATATTTATTTGACGAATAGTTGAATATAACGGCGGGCAAGTTGCCAGCCGTAAATTATGCTTATTTTGTTAAAAGACCGGATAGATTTTTTCCAATGCAAAATCCAATCTGTGGATATAACACCTGAATTTCCTGATATTTTGCTTCAATCATTTCTGGTTCATCAGCCCAGATCTTTTCATATATTTTGAAAGCTCTTTTAAAATGTGTTTTGGCTTGCGGAAGATTGGCAGTCATCAGATAAATGGTTCCAAGGGTTTCCTGTACTTTGGCATAATCCAGACAGTCATCGGAATGGTATTCCTTGATGATGCCGGATAATTTTTGCAATTTGGAGATCCCTCTTTCAGGTTCCTGCTGTTCTGTCAGGAACATTGCATAATTGGCAATCTGAGGTATGCTGTCATTTATATGAAGCAGGTTAAATTGGTCAAGCAGTGAGATACTTTTTTTCATGTGTTCTCTTGCAAGATCGGGATGACCGTTCATGCGGTAAAGTCCACCGAGATTGGCATGAAGGTTGGAAACAAGGCGAGCATTGTCAGCAGTGATATTTTCTATCTGGGCAAGTGCATCCTTTTCCAGTTTTATTGCTTTTTCTGGCTTGATTTCAAGAGTAGCCTGAAAATCCAGTAACAATGCCCGGTCAGAATCGGTGCCAATGTCTTTAGGCTTCAAAAAATTTTTTAATTCCTGAATGATTTCTTTCATACCTTTCTGGTAATTATAATTATCCATATATGGAAAAACATTTTCCAGAAAAAGTAGATATTTTGGTATATCATCTTTTTCAATCAATTCTATGATGTTTCCTGCTGTCTGAAACAGCTTCTTGTAATAATCGACTTCAATTCCATGCATTAAACATATTTTCTGTAAAGAATCCAGTAATATGTGACAGCTACTTACAGATGGTTTTGTCTCTGAAACAGTTCCAGCCATTTGGCGAATATGCGGGCAGAAATACCAGTGTAAGGAAGAAAACACAAATTGCACATGCGAAAACAATAATGAGGTATTACTGGCATTCAAGAGCTGGGAAAGTGTTCATCCACTGATCAGAATCATTCCAGTAGAGTGGGATTATACTATGCCGTTTGGAATTCTTCATTCGAAAAAAACCGTCCATTAAGGTTAAGCGGCTGATAAATGCTATTAACAAGGTAAAATAAAAATTGAATACATGCAGTAGAAAACCTAAAGGTTAATACTGAATAACAAAACGAGACTTCTAATGGAGTCTCGTTTTGTTATACTTTAGCTGAAGTGAAAATGGAGGATACTATATGCAGATAAATACAGGTTCATACTGAAAGAAGGTGGTGTATTTATGGAAAAGCGGAAATTAGTACTTACAATTATTGGAGTTGTTATTTTAGCAATGGTAATCATGGTATATATCTACTTTTCAAAACCTGGCAGGGATGAAAAGAAGAATCAACAAACAATAAACCAGGTACAGACCGTACAGCAGAAGACAGATGAGAAAAAAGAAAATACAGAAAAAAAAAATACATCCGGAGATGAATTGGAAAATGTTACGCCGGGAAGCGAAGAATACTATGGATCAGAACCTTTTAAAGAGGCATACCAGCAGATACATGAGCTTTACAAAGAACAGGGATTATCGGAATCAGAGATTGATAAACTGGTGGTACTGGATGTAAAAGATAAAGATTACTTTGAAGGAACACCGGTCACTTATCAGCATGGCGGTGGCTATCTGTTTTGTCGTGACAAAGAAATTATGGGATGGCTGTTCAATCAGTAAGAATCAGAATAAACCGAAAGGTTAAGACTGAAAAACTTATCGAAACTTCTCAAAGGAATCTATCAGTATTATAGTATGAATGTAAGATGAATGAAAGAAAACAAGGAGGATACGACAATGGAATATATTTTATTAAATAATGGTGTAAAAATGCCAATATGGGATATGGCGTATATCAGGTAACAAAAGAGGAATGTGAAAGATGTGTGCTTGATGCTTTAAAAGTTGGATACCGGGTGATTGATACAGCACAGAGTTATTTTAATGAGGAAGAGGTTGGGAATGCAATCCAAAAGTCAGGCATTCCAAGAGAAGAAATCTTCCTTACAACAAAGGTGTGGGTTGAACATTATGGATATGAAGAAGCAAAGAAATCAGTTCTTGAATCCATGAAAAGTTAAAGACAGATTATCTGGATCTGGTATTGCTTCACCAGCCATTTTCAGATGCTTACGGTGCTTACCATGCATTGGAAGATCTGTACGATGAGGGAAAAATCAGAGCAATCGGAATTTCCAACTTTTATGTAGACAGAATGGTTGATTTTGCATCCTTCAACCGCATTAAACCTATGGTAAATCAGGTGGAAACCCACATCTTCAATCAGCAGAAAGAGATGAAGGAATGGGCAGACAAATATGATATCCGGTTAGAAGCATGGGCACCATTCGGTGAGGGCAGAGGAGGCACCTTTGAGAATCCTGTCATCGCAGAGATTGCAGAAAAAATATCAGAAGACTCCGGCACAGGTTATGCTTCGCTGGCATATTCAGAGAGGGGTAGTGGTTATTCCGAAATCAACACACATTGAGAGAATGGAAGAAAACTTTAATGTTTTTGATTTCACACTTTCTGATGAAGATATGAAGACTATTGCAGAACTGGACAAGAAGACAAGCTCCTTCTTCTCGCATCAGGATCCGAATATGGTGGAATGGTTCGTGAAGATGGTTGAGGAAAGAAAAAAGAATAATGACAGTTCAAAAGAAAAAAGGAACTGGTAAGCATAAGAGGAAAAATCAATGAAAGTATTACTTGTCAATGGAAGTCCACACAAAAATGGCTGTACTTATACAGCTCTTTGTGAAGTATCCAGTGCATTAAACGAAAATGGCATAAGTACAGATATTTTCTGGATTGGAAACAAGCCGATTTCAGGGTGTATTGCCTGCAGAAAATGTCAGGAAAAAATAAATGCATCCTGGATGATATCGTGAATGAATTTCTGGAAATAGCAGGGGATTATGACGGATTCGTATTTGGAACTCCGGTACACTGGGGTGGTGCAGGCGGTGCAATCACATCCTTTATGGACAGAGTCTTTTATGCCGATTTAAACGGTGGCGGCGACAGATTCCGCCTGAAACCTGCCGCTGTGGTAATTTCAGCAAGAAGGGCCGGAACAACTGCCACATGGGACCAGGTAAATAAATATTTTGGTCTGATGCAGATGCCGATCATTACATCGAGATATTGGAATATGGTGCATGGGACGAATCCGGATGAAGTAAAACAGGATCTCGAAGGAATGCAGGTTATGCAGATCCTTGGAAACAATATGGCATATTTCATTAACTGTAAAAATGTTGCGACAAAAATGGGAATTGAAATGCCAAAGGCACCGGATTTTGTATTTACCAATTTCATCTGATAGAAATTAGCGTGACAAACATTTTATACGACAGGAGGTAACTTTAGAATGAAAACAAAGAAAATAGCAGCAGTACTCTTAACATGCATCATGGCAATCGGTTTGATGGAAGGATGTGGAGCAAGCAATACAAACCAGTCTGCTTCTAATAATGATAGCCACTCTACAAGTACAAACCAGTCTGGAAATGAAGAAGCGGATACAAATTCCGAAAACACTACAGATACAACAGGAAATGGAAAAACATTGGTTGTATATTATTCAGCTTCAGGAAATACAAAAGATGTTGCTGAAAAGATAGCAAAAAATTACAGAGGCAGATCTGTTTGAAATAGAGCCTGTGGAGCCATATACAGATGATGACCTTTGACTGGACAGATGATGACAGCCGGGTGTCAAGAGAACATGATGATGAGAGCTTAAGAGATGTGGAACTGGTGTCTACAACAGTTGATAACTGGGATTCATATGATACGGTATACATTGGCTATCCTATCTGGTGGGGAATTGCAGCATGGCCAGTAGATAACTTTGTAAAAGAGAATGACTTTACAGGAAAAACAGTCATCCCATTCTGTACAGCAGCGACCTCGGGAATCGGTGACAGCGGTAATCTTCTGGAAGAGATGACAGGAACAGGTGACTGGAAAGAAGGGGAACGATTCCATGGTGGAGCGTCTGAATCAGATATCAGTTCATGGATAGACAGTCTTTGATTATAAAAGAATATAAAAATATTTGGAGGAATCGTAACAAAGAGAGACTTCTGTCCGGAGTCTCTTTTTCTTATACTTACAGTAAAGTTTGAAATATAGAAAAGGAAGATAAAGATGGAGATAAACAAATAACCATAAGGTTAAGACTGACAAACAAACAGGAACTTCTGAAAAATATGCAAACTGCTTATAATAAATGTATAAAAAAACAGTGCCAACGGTAGACGGGCAAAAATAAGAATAAGGAGAGATAAAACAATGAGAAAAAATTTTGGAGCAAAGCCATTTTTATATCCACAACCGGTTATGATTCTGGGAACCTATGATGAAAATGGAAAGGCAAATGCAATGAACGCTGCAGGGGGGCGGAATTGTAGGTGCAAATGAGATTATTGTAGATTTGTCTGCTCATAAGACAACAGACAATATTATAAAAAAATAAGGCTTTTACAGTAGGGGTGGCAGATCTTGAACATCTGGTTGCCTGCGATTATGTGGGAATTGTTTCTGCAAATAAAGAACCGAACAAAGTGAAAAAAGCAGGCTTTACTACAACGAAAGGTGAATTTGTAAATGCACCAATCATCAATGAACTTCCATTGACTCTTGAGTGTGAACTTGTAAAAGTCATTGATGGCAGCAAGTATCTTGCGGAAATTAAAAATGTAAGTGCAGATGAGAAATATCTCGGTGATGACGGAGAAATTGATCTTAGTAAATTTACACCAATTACATATGATCCGGTACATCACGGATATTACAGACTTGGAGAACGTGTGGGAAATGCTTTAAGGATGGAGCAAAGTTAAAATAAGGACAGGTGATTAAAGTGAAAAAAATTGTACAGACAGCAGGAAGAAACGCACTGAATGAATTTGCACCACAGTTTGCACATTTTAATGATGATGTTTTGTTTGGAGAAAACTGGAATAATCAGGATATTGATGTAAAGACAAGATGTATTATAACAGTCACAGCACTTATCGCTTCAGGAATGATTAATACATCTTTAGTACATCATTTTGAAAATGCAAAAGCTCATGGAGTGACTCAGAAAGAAATTGCAGCCGTGATTACCCATATAGCATTTTATGCAGGGTGGTAGAAAGGATGGGCTGCATTCAATCTTGCAAAAGATGTCTGGAGTATAGACGAAGGTGATCTTTCGTATGAAGATGAAGCAATGAGAGCTCATGCTAAAAGATGATATTCCCGATTGGAGAGCCAAATGATAAATTTGCACAATATTTTACAGGAAAAAGTTTTTTGGCTTCTGTATCTACGTCACAGGTTGGAATTTTCAATGTGACTTTTGAACCTAGTTGCAGGAATAACTGGCATATTCATCATGCAAAAAGCGGAGGCGGACAGATTCTTATCTGCATTGCAGGACGTGGATATTATCAGGAAGAAGGAAAAGAAGCAGTAGAAATGAAACCTGGAGATTGTGTCAATATTCCGGCAGAAGTAAAACACTGGCATGGAGCAGCACCAGATGAATGGTTTTCACATCTGGCAATTGAAGTACCGGGAGAAGAAACATCATCAGAATGGTGTGAAACAGTAACTGATGAGAGATATGAAAAACTGAAATAACTACTTAAGTCCAATGTGAAATTTACTTTTTATTTAACGGAAGAATATAGATAAGAACTAAGACTTGACAAAATCAAACCAGTACTCTATATTTAACAATAGAGATTCTATACCAAAAAACAGAAAACGTGAATGTGCAAATGAAGCTCAAACCCTTGTGGTTTGGGCTTTTTCTAATTTTGATAGAAACTTGAGAACAATAATTTTCAAAAAGTCAATTATCAATTTGTAATGGCGTATATGAAAGCCTTGCAGAAGTTGGAACAGATGGAGAGTATAGTGGAGGATTAACCTGTGAAATCACAATTTGAATGTAATGTTTCGAGAAGTATGATAGACAAATATATAAATGAATATTTGGTTGGAAATATAAAAACAACAAAAGCCGGAGCAGAGCTTAGAATTATTTCAATAGAAAAGCCAACAGAAGATGCTGTGGCTGCAGAAAAAAATCTGGAAGATGCATTTCTATTTTATTTTGGAGAAAAATCGGAGGAAAAACAAGATGCTTAAATTAGAATTAAAACGAATTTTTTCAAAGAAAATTAATGTATTTGCAATCGGATTGGCATTGATACTTGCTGTCATTTTAGCGGATTTGCAGTTACAAGTAATCGCTATGTGGATGAGAATGGAAATGCTAGTACTTTGGAATTATGGCAACAAGAAAACTTACAGATAACAGACGAGCATGGAAAGGTACATTGACAGAAGATGAACTTGGAAAAGTTATAGAACAAAATAAAAATGCGATGACACAATCCTCAGAAGAAAATGCGATTTACGGAACGACATTACAACCGATAGATGATATTAGGGGTTTTATAATATCGGTATTAACACCGGATGCAGAATATGATGAAAGTGTTCTGAATCAAATTACAGAAGAAAATGTGCAAGAGTTCTATGACACTTATCATAAAAATATGGAAAAGATGGCAGAAGAATATGGAAAGACTTCTGTACAGAAAAAATACTTGGAAAAAGAAATACAATGAAATAAAATTACCAGTAGAATACGAATCTTATAGTTCGTGGGATACTATGATTATGTATGTAGAAACGTATTCTATTATTCTGGCAATCATAGTTGGTTTTATTTGTGCTGGAATATTTGCAGATGATTTTCAGACAAAAGCAGATGCAGTATTTTTTCTCTACAAAGTATGGACGTACAAAAGCTGTTAAAACAAAAATACTGGCAGGAGTAGTTACGACAGTTATGATTTATTGTATGGGAATTATATTACTTAGTGTGATTTGTTTTGGAATTATGGGAACCAGTGGTATGAATACACCATATCAAATGTATCAGGCATATAGTATTTACATTATGTCATATGGACAATACTATTTATTGACAGTTGTATGTGGATTTATAGCCAGTATGCTGGCGGCTTCAGTGTCTATGTTAGTAGCGGCTAAAATGCATACAATTAGTGTCGCTGTTTGCATTCCGTTCTTTTTATATTGCTTATTGCCATTTATAGGACGGGCACTTTCTGGGTATACAACGCTTTTCAATTTGATACCAACAATTTTGACAAATGTACAGGCAAGTGTAAAAGTCCCACTTATTTATCAGATTGGGAATTGTGTATTTCGACAAATTCCGCTTGTAATGGTAATGTATACCGTGATGGCAATAGCCTTACTGCCTTTTATTTATAAGAGTTTTCGCAGATACGGAAATAAGTAAAATTGTATTCATACTCATGAAAAACAAAGTAAGTAAAATATTTTCTGGAAAAATCAAAGCATAATTTAAAGATTTAAGGCGGGCAAGTTGCCCGCCTTTTTGACGAGATTGTTGCCTGTTCAAGCATACGCCTTGCACCGCCATAAAGGATAATCTGGCTCTCGTATCTGCGGAAATATGCGTCCGGGTTCGGTTTTTACAGTAATCTGATGCTTCAGATCGGAGAGAGAACCAACTTCATTATAGCTTTGTGCAGCAATCTTCAAATTTTCGATAGCTGCCCATTGCTGGAGTCCGGGACTGTTCCTGAATTTCTCGTCCGAGGTGTCAATGAGCCTGCGGGCAGAGTAGTCCCTTTTTTGGGGATTACTGCCTTTCGCTCCCGTTTCCTTTCGATGCGTTCCTTGATACGTTCTTTTGTGTATTCCTTACCCAAAGACCTTGTACTGCCACGCACAAAACGTTCTTTATCCAAAGGACGGAATGAGATGTATTTGGCAGCATCTTCTTCAAAAGATTCCCCTTTAATTTCGTAACCTTTTGCCCGCGTAAGAAGCAGAAATTCTTCGTATGTGGAAGCTGACTTGATACAAAAATTGATGTCCCTTCTAAGCTGGGTTTTCCAAGTAGAGCCATTCTGATCAGACTGCCATACTTTATTCATCAACTCCTTTACTTCATTCATATCGTCCTGATAGATGTTTCCGGTACTGTTTACCCTCTTTGCGATCTGGTTTAAATTGGAGCTGATACGTCCCAACTCCGTATTATAATTTCGCAGGTAACTGTAATCGACATCATACACATATCCATATAAGACCAGCTTGCGTAAGAAAGCTGACATGCTTTTCATGCCAGATGCTTTGAACTTGGTATTGAGAATGTACTGCTCATCATCGCTGAGATAAAATTGCACCGGATAATAAATACTTGACGTTTAAATCTTACAGATGTAAGATATGAGAGGGGGAGTATTTACCGAAAAAAGAAATCATGATTGCTTTGACATAACTTTTTAAATGGAAAGAACAATTTTTTTGAAATGAAATCTTACAACTGTAAGAAAAGGAGATGCTATGACGAAAAAAAAAAGCAGGATATACATTATATGGCTCATGAATTTATGCTTGATTACCACGGTCGTTGCCATTTTTGTATGGTATGAAAGTGTACCTGATGTATCACCAGAGAAGGTTCTTAAAACATATATGGCTCATATTTCAAATCGAGAATATGAACAAATGTATGAAATGATTGATGCAGGAATATCTGGGAATATCAGTCAGGAAGATTTTGTAAAACGTAATTCTGCTATTTATGAGGGAATTGATGTAGATAATATGAAAGTTCATATCACATCTTATGATAAAGAACAAAAGAGATCTGTTATGAAACATCTATGGATACTGTTGCGGGAAACGTTACTTTTTGAAAATAAGGCATCATTTATACTTGGAAAAAGGCAAATATAAGCTGATATGGAATGATTCTTTGATATTTCCAGAACTGGATTCCACAGATAAAGTAAAAGTGTCTACAACAAGTGCTAAGAGATGGCAGATTATAGACCGAAATGGTCAGTTGCTTGCAGGCGAGGGAGTGGCTTCTTCTATAGGCGTAGTTCCCGGAAATTTAGAGAATAAGAATGATGCTATCAGCCAGGTTGGCAGAATTATTGGAAATGAAAACAGAAGATATAGAAAAAAAATTAGCAGCAAAATGGGTAAAAGATGATTCATTTGTACCATTAAAAACAGTTCCAAAGGTGAATGAATTAAAACTGATGTCGATTGAGCCAGATCAGGAAACATTGGCAGAGAAAGACAGACAGGAGAAATTATTAGAGATTCCAGGTGTGAAAATTTCAGATATCACTGTAAGGGAATACCCATGGGGGAGGCTGCCGCACATTTAGTGGGATATGTTCAAAACGTTACAGCAGAAGATCTAGAAGAACATGACGGGGAAGGATATACATCGAACAGTGTTATTGGAAAAAGTGGAATGGAAGGATTATTTGAAAAAAGAATTAAAGGGACAGAATGGGTGTTCTATTACTATTGTTGATTCAAATGGCAATAAGAAAAAAATCATAGTAAACACGATTGTAGAAAATGGAAAAGATATAAAACTAACGATAGATTCGAATTTGCAAAAAGAATTATATGAACAATTTAAAGATGATAAGAGCTGTTCAGTTGCTATGAATCAGTATACGGGAGAAGTATTGGCTTTAGTCAGTACACCTTCATATGATAACAACGATTTTATTATGGGAATGTCAAATGAAAAATGGACTGCACTTAATGAAGATGAAAGAAAACCTATGTATAATCGTTTTCGACAGGTCTGGTGTCCGGGCTCTACGTTTAAGACTATCATAGCTGCTATTGGATTAACAACAGGGGCAATTGATCCAGATGAGGATTATGGGAATGAAGGATTGAGCTGGCAGAAAGATTCCTCATGGGGATCTTATTATGTAACGACGCTTCATGCTTATGAGCCGGTTATTCTAAAAAATGCTTTAATTTATTCGGATAATATTTATTTTGCAAAGGCGGCATTAAAAATTGGGGAAAACGATATGGAAAGTTCATTAACAAAACTGGGATTCAATGATGTACTGCCATTTGATATTAAGATGGCAAAATCGCAGTTTTCCAATACAGAAAAAATTGAAAAAAAAGAGGTACAGTTGGCTGATAGTGGCTATGGACAAGGTCAGATTCTTGTGAATCCTTTTTGCATATGGCTTGTATGTATTCTGCATTTTGCAATGATGGAAATATGATAAAGCCATATCTTACATATAAGGAAGATGCAATGCCTGATGTCTGGATTAAAGAAGCATTTACAAAGGATGTGGCGCAAACTGTTTTGGAGGATACGAAAGAAGTCATAAATAATCCTCATGGTATGCTGGCTATGCAGCATGCAGAACGGATATTACATTGGCTGGAAAAACAGGAACTGCAGAAATCAAAGCGTCAAAAGAAGATACAACAGGAACGGAATTGGGATGGTTTTCTGTTTTTACAACGGATGAAAATATGGATCGTCCTATTATGATTATTAGTATGGTAGAAGATGTAAAGGGAAGAGGTGGAAGTGGTTATGTTGTCAAAAAAGATAGTCAGGTTCTTGAAAAGTGGTTGTCTGATAATTAGTATAGGATTTTTGATGGAAATTTCGGGATGTAAAGGGAATACAGAAGAACCAGTAGCTTCTGAATCTGTTGAAATTGTCGATGAGAGAAAAATAGATGACAATTTTATAAACATTCCGAAAGATATTTATGTGGAAGCTGCAAAAAACAATGAACTAACGGATATGGAAACCGTATGTAAAGTCATAAAAAGATTTGGGGAATGTGGATATGCAGCGGTTGATTGTGAAAATCGAGTTGATATGACACAAATGCAAAGTGTGATGGATTTTTGTGATTCGGTAGAGAACCAGAAAGAAGCAGAAGTGACAATTATCCAAGTGAGTAGTTTGGGAGGATTTTCAGTCTATCATTTACAGACAGAAAATGGAGTGGTTCATGTGAAAAGATGTTACTACGGATATAAAGATGGAATTATGAAAAGTGAAGATGAGGGTGAATATCAAACCGATTATTGGAGATATACCGATGATGGATATCTGATGTTTTCTGGAACTTATTTTTCAGAAGAATTGTATGTATTAACATTAAGTTCTGCAGAAGAGCATGTAGCATTTCGTATACTGCCATTGGATGCAAAGTGTCGGGAATTAAATGAAAAATATCTTTTGCCAATAGGATATGAGTTAAATAATATGTTTTTAGTGGATTGGAATGAGGATGATTTTGGAGAACTGAATTTCTATGACATGTTTGATTTGTTGTATCCAAAGTTGCATAATGAAAAATTTCCATATGTAGCAGATGATAACTTAGGCATAGGTGCAGTTTATCATATTCCTAAAACAGAGTTTGAAAATGTAATTATGGAATATTTTAATATCGACAGTGATAAATTGCAGAAAAAAACTATTTACGATTATCAAACTCAAACATACGAATATAAACCAAGAGGATTTTATGAGATAGAGTATCCAGAATATCCATATTCCGAGGTGGTTGGGTATACGGAACATTCGGATGGAACGATTACGCTCAATGTTCATGTAGTATATCCGTATGCAGGAGATTCTGATGTATATATGCATGATGTTACGGTCAGACCGTTATCTGATGGTAGAGTACAGTATGTATCAAATTACATTGTTTCAGAGGAAGAAAATAACAACATTACATGGCATACACCGCGTTTAACTGAAGATGAATGGAATGATATATACGGAGGACAGTGATGAATCCCTGATGTGATTGAATGGAAAGGATAATATTTATGAAAAAGTGTATTTGGTTCATTATACTGATCAGTTGCCTGTTATGTGGATGCATAAGGAAAGATAGGACATCAGATAGTCAGTTGATGGATAGTAGAGATGTTGATTCTACGGAAGAAAACGAGAATGCAAAAGAAGATGTTGCAGAACAGTGGGAAAAAGGTTATGACCTTCCAATAGATGAGCCGGAAAGAAAAGAAGCAGAGGATGAGTGTAAAATGATTCGGGAGCTTATTTCTGATATTTATACTCAGGCAGATAAAGGGGAGGCAGTTAATACGGTTCTGGATGATAAGACAATCTATAAAATGCAGGATCGGATAAAAGAAAAAGGGTATCCGGTTATAACGATGAAAGCATATGCAGCAATGGAAAATTATAAAAAAGTGGAAGATTTTCTTAAAGACTGTCAGGAAGAGAAAGCTGGTTTTATAGTGCTTTACGAGTTGCATTCAGATGGTGGCATTGGCAGAGATAAATTTATTTTTTGATGGAAAGGACATGTATTTAATAAGTGCGTGTGCTACATGGAACACCAATGATACATATGGATTGTCCTATATTTCTTATGCAAGGATAAAGGAGTGGAAATATACGGATAAAGGATGGTTTTGTTATGAATTATGTGTTCCGGAACCGCCGGAGGTTACAGAGATTGTTGACGGAAGCTGTCTGGTAAGAATAAAGCCATTATCTAAGGAACAACGGGAAATGTCAGAACGATGCGTACAAGGTCTGGGGTATCAGGGAAATAATCTTTTATGCTCGAATTGGGATACCGACCATATGGAAAAACTGGACTATAATGGAATATATGAATATCTGTATGCCATGAAACATCAGAAAGCGTTTGATGCAGAGGATTATTCAAATGGAATACCAAAAGAAGAATTTGAGAGTTTGATCATGGAATATCTTCCGGTAACAGCAGAGCAAATTCAGGAATATGCGGTATTTGATGAAAAAATCAGACTTACGTATGGGTACGACAAGGCTGCCTTAACTATGCACCAACTTTTTTGGAACTTCGCTGCCGGAGGTTATTGAATCAAAGAAAATGAGGATGGAACAGTGACATTAACGGTGGATGCGGTGTGTGATATGGTCATTTGTGATGATGCGGTCATAACCCATGAACTTACAGTAAAGTTTGCTGATGATGGTAGCTTTCAATATTTGGGGAATGAAATCCTTTGATGATGGAATTATGCATATACCAGATTACCAATACCGTATTAAAGAATGATTTGATAATACTGGTGTTTTATGGTATTTTTACAGATATGAAGAAAGGAGACTTACATGAAATATATTTATAAAATCACGGGAAAAGTAAGTTTAATACTATATATATTTATGTTGTATCAATTCTGGCATCTATGTCAATATGGTGGCTTGAGAAGGCATATACCGATGTTGGCGTTAGGTATAATAGGATTGGTTGGCACAGTGGTTCTCTGGCTGATTTCGAAAAGGCATAATCAAGAAGTTAATTCAGGAGATAATGGAAATAAGAAACTTTTCTATACGGAAATGATACTCCTTATAGCAGCAACTTTATTCTTTGGTGGACGTATCGTTTATTCTGCAGTTCCGTATCACGGGGCACTGTCTTGGAAACTTGATGAGTGGATGCGTAAAAAAGAAGTAGAACTGGAGCATAATAATCTTTTTGAGGATGGTGTAGAAGGGATTCTGATGGATTTGGATGAAGCATTGCAACTGCCGGAAGAACTCTATATTGCAAATAAATATCAGGTGTCATTTGATGAAAACGGAACGATTCAAAGGATTTATGCATTCATATATGGAAAAAATGAGGCTGGAGAGAAAAAAAACGTATCTTATTGATTATGACGCAGACAGCAGTAATGATATGACTGTTTGGATAGATGGTAATGTGAATGGAGAATATAGTGACGATATGCGTTTGTCTCCAATGATTGAAATTTTGAACAATTCAGACTGGACGAGTCAGGTAGAGGCGTGGGCTGAAACATTTGAAGAGCAGCAGATTTATGAAATACTCTATATGGGGCGAAGATCTTTTAGTTCAGAGGAAGGCTTACAATATATTTCGGGAGATGCAGATGGTGATGGAACTGAAACAGGAACCGGCAATTTTACTCAGCTTAGAAGCGGTGGAGAAATCGTTGGGTTTGAGGTATCTTTGCATATTCCTGATTTAAATAGTGTCACACCTGTTCGATATATTATGGAGCCTGAGTACGTCAGTCAACAAGAATTGAAGCAGGAGAATACGATGCAGCAGGTGGAGGATGCTAAAGATACAGAAAGTTGGACTGTGGATCAAAGTGATGGAACTATGTATTTCTTTTTTAGATGAAAATAATGGATGGCGTTTGGTGATAACGGATGCAGCTGCCGGAAGCAGATTTTATGTAATGGAAAAGACAATGGATGGTGGTTCTACTTGGGAATGCATAAATGATGATCCGTTCAGTGGACAATTGGGAGTTGCAGAAGGTTTAATATTTTATGATGAGAACTTTGGGGTTGCAGGAATTACAGGCGCATCCCAGTCCTATTCCCGCTTATATGTCACTCGCGATGGCGGAAGGGCCTTTGAAGAAATGAAACTTCCAATGGATCTTGTTTCAGAATTACCACAAATCGCTATCGATTGCGGATTTACGGTGGAGGATTTTGATTACCTGAATATGCCTGAAAAAGAGGACGACACATTGACGATAACGGTTACCACAGATGCAGCGGAGAAAGATGGGATTGTATTTCAGTCAACTGATTATGGAGCGACATGGGAATACAAAGGGCTTGTTCAGATAGCGAATTAAGAAAAATCGGGTAAAAGTCAGAGATTGACCTTTACCCGATTTCTTTATTTCCAGATATTCATGTCGGACAAGATAGACATGGTTATTTCAGTTGCGTTGCCTCCGGTAGCATCGCTGTCTGCACCAATGTTGGTAGCGAAAAAGTATGTATTATCTACAGTTTCGATATAGCCGATAAACCATCCGTTCACATCTTGGCCATCCACACGTCCGGTTCCGGTCTTTCCGTAGAATGTTCCGGCATCGGAAGAAGAAAGACAGATGGCATCTTTTACTGCATTGATGTTTTCAGGGGCAAATCCAAAGTTGTTATTCTGCAGCTGGGTTAAAAGTTCGACTTGCTCTATTGGAGAAATTTTCAAGGAAGATTCCATCCAATAGGTGGAAAAATCGCCGCTTATGTTTTCATTTCCATATCCAATTTCCTTGATATAATCGTAAACGGAAGCAGTACCAAGTTGTTCATCTACTGATTGGAAGTACCAGTTCACAGATGAAGCCATAGCAGACTGCAAGGTCTGATCAGCGTTCCATGCTTCAAATGGATAGCTTTCTCCATTCCATGCAATAAAAGAATCCTCCGGTGTAATGACACCTTCTTCCAATCCAAATAAAGCATCATATATCTTGTAAGTGGAATCCGGCGCAACTCGTAGCGTAGCATGTTCTATATCATGTATGCTCCAGACATCATTTCTAAGATCGTATAAAACAAAGCTTCCTTCGTATTTTCCAAAGTATTTAGAAAAATCTACATATGAAATATTTTCTGAGGAAGATTTCCATTGGTAGCGACTTTCGTCCGCTGCATATGTAGAAATAAAAGGTGTAAGTCCCATTATTAGAACTGTGGTCAGTATAAAAGCAGTCATGCCTTTTAACTTCTTGTAAAACGTTGGTTTCTCATAAGAGGCAATGTTGATAATGCGCCGCTTTATTTGTTTCATGTTTCCGCTAAGGCTGGCAGCAAACGGAAAAGGAGAAATGGAGACCTTTTCTATAAAGTTAATCAGCGTATTTCCATAATTCTCATAATCGTCTTCTTCCAGCATTTTTCAGAACAGAAGTGTCACAGGCAACTTCTCTGTCATTACGCATTTCTCTTAGTGCAAACCAGACAAAGGGGTTAAACCAATAAAGCACTCCGGCAAAGTTCATAAGATAATTGGCAATGGCATCCTTATGTCTGTAGTGTTGCAGTTCATGTAATAGCATATATCTCATCTCAGATTCGTGATAATCTGAGATTAAATGAATTGGAAGATAAATACATGGCTTCAAAAATCCTACGATAATAGGTGATTTCAAAAAAGCGGTACTGTACACAGGAATATTCCTTGTTATTTTCATCTCATTCAAGCATTTGTTATACAGTCTGCGAACTTTCGGATTCTGAAGGGGAAGTGCAGATCTCTTTATAGTGCGTAAACGAAGAGAAGATTTGATTACCAATATCATCATCACAAGCATTCCCACAATCCATATACTCAATAAAATGTACCCGGTAACGGATGATGTGTCATGGTTTACAGAAATGGCAAAGTCATTCATCCAATTTGTAGTACCGGATAAATCGGTATTCATAACATTATTTGTACCAACATCGGCATGAGAAGCGGAAGAGTTTCTTACGCTACTGAGCCATGAGAAAATTTGCGGGAAACTAACTAGACGGAAGGGCATAAAAGGTACTGCTAAAAGTCCGAGTAACAGCAACCACATATTATACTGCATCCGGCTGGACAAGTTGTTTCTGAATACCCATTTGGCTATCAAAAGAATTCCGATGATACCGCTGATCAATGCATTGCATAATAAAAAGCGTATCATGAAATTAGCCATGTTAATCGCCTCCTTTTTTTCCTCTCTTGGATAGAAGAGAGCGAAGCGTTTCTATTTCTGGTTCTGTCAGTTTGTCATTTTCTATGTATGCAGATAACATAGCTGTAATATCCCCGTCATAATAACGATTAAGAAAGGAATTACTTTCTTGGCAAATATATTCACTTTCTTTTTACTAATGGAGTATAAACGAAAACACGACTTTGTTTTTCATAAGTGAGTACACCTTTAGTAACAAGACGTTTAATAAGTGTTTGTATCGTTTTAGGACTCCAGCTTGTGGACTGCAGTAATTTTTCTGTTATTTCATTGGTGTTAATTGGAGCATGTTTCCATACGATTTTCATAACTTCATATTCAGCTTCCGAAATTTGTGGTAAATTCTTCATGTAAATCTCTCCTTAAATCTTACGCCTGTAATAAGAATAGTATATTCTGTATTTGTTGAAATGTCAATTTTGGAAAAATAGTTGACGGTAAAAGGAAACAAAGAAATAGAATTTACTTTTACAGAATTTGAGATTTTTTTACGGTTAGCGCAAAATGCTGGAATGGTATTTAGCAAGGAGAAAATATATAATATTGTTTGGAAAGAGCCATATTTTGGTGATTATAATATTGTCATGAGCCATATCAGCAACCTGCGTGAGAAAATAGAAGATAATCCGAGTAAACCGATTTACATACAGACTGTATGGGGAGTAGGGTATCGCTTTAATAAAAATTTAAGCAGTTAATAACAACAATTACGTTTGTGACCTTACTATTAGTGGTTTGTTTTTACACAGATGTGATTGTATTCCCAATTAAAATTATGTCGCTGAGATAACACGCGGTGGAAAGGGCAAAGAGATAAAATCTATTCCGATATATGCTGTAGGGAGTAGATTTCCGTATAATTAGAGTATTTTGTACTTTTTGTGATGATGACACCTTCCTTTAATGACTGATTTGAGTTTATAAATATTTTATTTAGCAATAGAAAATGACTTGCAAAATTTACACTACCTTAACGTGAATACTTGTTGACTTCTGGATATGTTCATGATATGTTTGTTTTAAGAGCTTGAGACGGAATTTTATTATAATTCAGAGAGGAATGATGCCATTGAAGAGTGAAAACTAATAATTTAAGCAACTGTTTCATTATGAACTTTTTAGATGGCAAGGTAGTTTACACCGTGCCTTTATAAAATTGTAGGTAAGAATGAAAAAAAAAATAAGATATTTTATAGTGTCAACAATTGTATTATGTATGATTTTTGCTTCAACAATAGTTACTTATGCAGCAGATCCTTATTTGTCCTGGCTCAAAAACAGGGAATGTAAATGTGAAAAAAAAATATGCTGATAAATATAATGATACATGGGTTTCGGTTATTGATAATGGAATATCCGCATGGAATAATTCTAGTGCAAATGTATCAATTTCAAAATCCTCATCTAGCAAAAAATTCTATTGAAGCAGCACGATATGATGATACATGGTATGGACTAACCTCACAAACATATAACTCAAGTATTGGATATACAACAAAATTTACAATAAAGGTTAATGCTAGAACCATAAGTGCGGATGCAACAAACTTTAATAATTTTAATATTAAATATGGAGGATGATGATATGAAAAAAAGAGCGTTTATGCTAGTTGGCATATTATTGATTTCAATTGTTATGAGTGCTTGTAGTTCAAATTCAAAATCCACAACAAATGAAAATGAAACTACTATTATTCAAGCGGAATATCCTGTATATGATACTGCGGAAGAAATTGTTGATGCTTCAGATTTAGTTTTTAGTGGTACAGTTACGGAAATTAATTATGAATCACTGAATGTTAAATCAGAAACAGGGCCGATTCTGAAACTGGATTAGTTGAAGCTACAGAAATTCCGTATACAATTTTTGATATTAGTATTGAAAAGGTGTATAAAGGAAATGTAGAATCAAGTTCAATTTCAATAAAACGACCAGGTGGAAAGATAGATGGTCAATTTTTTGTTGTAGAAGGTGCTTCAACAATCGAAGTGGGAGAAACATATCTGTTTATTACACAAACATATAAAAATGCTTATCCTAGTCTGTTAAATGTGACGCAAGCCTCATTCGATATGAGCAAACCTGAAGTTTTAAATAGTGAACAAGGCAATGCGAGAATCACTTTATCCGAAGTTTTAGAATATTTGGATTCAATCAATTAGAAGGTAAGATTAGAATAGCTCAGTTGTTGATAATTGTACCAATTTATGCTGATAGGGTAATCAAGAGGACGATAGTTCAGAGAACTATCGTTCTTTTGATTTTGTAATATGCCAGTTTTATGTTATTATATTTGTAATGTTATTGAAAAGTTATATATGAAAAAAGAACATAAAGTTATAAATAAAAATAGAACAATACGGAGAAAATCATGGCACAGAATAATTCAACAAATCTCGTGACGGCAGCGGTCACAACGGCTGTGTTTATGGCGAAGTTTAATGGAATATTGGAGAAGAAGAGATAAGAGTTTGGAATAAAATTGTAGAGGTGAACACTTTGAGAGCTTTGGCAGAGGTTATAAATAACAAGAAAAAAAGACAACAGGGTTTATGGTTGATGGCAGCTGTGTAAAATATTATGATGCATTGCAGAATATTGCTCTCATTGATAATCTTGCGGTTACGGAAGATGGCATTATAAGATCTACTGATAAAACTTTAGATAAAATTGATGTAAGCAAAGTAAATAAGTCACGTTATGTCGGATAAGCGTTATGGTGTGGAAGTGAAATCTAAAAGGTCGAATAAGACAGAATCGTTGAAGGTATATAAAGACAGAGGATTTATTGATGAGGCTTATGTCGCTGAGATAACACGCGGTGGAAAGGGCAAAGAGATAAGATCTATTCCGATATATACTGTAGGATGTAGATTTCCGTATAATTGAACAAAAAGAAGAGAGGAATATAACATGGAAAACAAAAGTTAATGAGGCTGCTGAAAAGAAAAATGTGTGGATATAACTGTGCGCAGGCTATAGCGTGCACTTACTGCAATCTTGCCGGTCTTGATGAGGAGACTACAAAAGAACTGACACAGGGCTTTGCCGTAGGTATGGGTGGAAGCATGGAAGCTACATGCGGAGCGATAATCGGAGCTATAAATATACTTGGCGTGATCAATAAAAATCCACAGAAGACAATGCAAAGCTCAAAGAGAATAATAAATGCATTCAAAGAGCAGAATGGTACGGTGATCTGTAAGGAGTTAAAGGGGATTACAGACGGAGTTGTAAAAAAGAGAGTGCATAGATTGTGTAAGGGATGCGGCTGCGCTGTTGGAAGAGGAGTTGAAGTAAAGAATGAGTTTGATGAAAGAGAGTAAGCGATTGGCACAGGAGATGAAAAATTATAAAGGAACATGCGAGGATATCAACACATACGATGATATTATAGCATCGGATGATGAGGTCTTTCGTAAAAAATACGATTGATTCAGACTGTAGAAAAAGTACTCCGAGAAACGAAAGTTTCTCGGAGTCTGTGAGTTATAATTCAGATCACTGCTTATTTTTCCTTTTTAACACCCAAGAGATATTCACAATTCAGCAAGGGCAACCACTTCATAATCGCTACTTTTTTTGAACTGTCTGTAATTTGTTCTAACATACCGATACTTTCAATAAAATCCTTTTCAACTGGAGAGAGGATATCATCCAGTCGATTCTTATATTTATCATATTCCGCATGAGCTTTTCGATAGCCTGTTTATGGCTGATGCGACCGCTGCTGGTAAGAATATCACGTCGGGTCATTTTCAGATAATCGTCAATGGTTTCCAGCCAGTCTTTCATATACATAGGTTCTTTGTTAAGGGCGTGTACCTCAGCAATATCAAGGTAGGCGGTGACAATCTTATTGAGAGCATCAAGCTCCTGTTCAGTAAGATAGTTCTTTGCTACTTCTACATCAGAACGACGGATTTCGTCATGCTCCCACGAGGTAAGCCCCATATTTTCTTTTTCTGCATCGGCACGCTCATAGATTACTTCTGCGGCGGTATGCTTGTGGGCAGCCCAGTGCATTTTGTTTTGCACCTGTTTGAAGAACAGGACAGAGCTTTCAGCATGGGGATCATAATCAATGCTGGTTGCATAGATTTCCAGAACTTTTCTCCAAAATACTTTTTCTGATGAGCGGATGTCTCTGATACGGGCAAGCAATTCATCAAAGTAATTGCCACCGCCAAGTCTTTTCAGTCGGTCATCATCTAAGGCAAATCCCTTTTTCATGTATTCCTTTAATATTTCCATAGCCCAGATACGGAACTGTGTACCACGATGGGATTTTTACACGGTAGCCGACGGAGATAATGACGTCAAGGTTATAGTGATCTACCTGATATGTTTTTCCGTCAGAGGCAGTTGTTGCAAATTTTTGCAACAACTGAATTTCGTTGTAATTCACCTTCTTCAAATATGTTTTTGATATGCCTTGAGATAGTAGATTTATCTCTTTGAAAAAGCTCTGCCATTTGGTCTAGTGACAGCCATACAGTATCTTCATCAAAGGTAGTTTCTATCTTGGTTAAGCCATCTTCGGTTGTGTACATAATTATGCTTGAATTTCTCATACAATCAGTCCTCCTGTGCTGGTGTATTATTTTTCTTCGCCCTGCTCTTATATACATTATACTGATTCTTGCATTGTGGAGAGCAGAATTCCATGTTTGCTCTTGTGGCAGCAAATGCCTTGCCACAGTGTTTACATACCTTCAGGCTGGAATCGTCATCGGTCAGCATAAAGGAAAACATCATCTGTATGCATAACAGTAAGGAATTGAAATCCCAAATTAAGGTAGGACGATCACGCAGCTCAATGTGATAGGTGGGAGCCACACCGCCAAATGCAGCCATTCCATGACGATAGAGGCTTCGTTCGTTTTCATCCAGCTTGTCATAGTCTTGATAATACAAAAAGCTGGAGAAAAGGTAAATGCCCAGTCACGGAATACTTCAATCAGCCAGTCATAGGATTCGGCATATTCTCTATGGAAGCTCATCATCACTGCCTGTGGCTTGTTTTTCATTGTCATAATAAGTGCCATCATTTCCGGGCTGTCTGTACTCCAACTGGATTCGCTACATTTCTTACGAAAATCAATCTTATCGAAAGGGAAGAAGCAGGACAGATATCTTTCCGTCGAAATATTTTCTTCTTTGATGAAATGATTTTTTCGGCAGATAGACTGCTTCATATGTAATAAAGTCCGGTGTGGTGGGAAGTGCTGTCATAAGTCCCAGCATACCGTACTCGGACACAAAGCCCATAATGGCTTCTTTTAATTCTGATTCGCTTGCCTTGTTCATGGCGGTAGTACCGATATTGATTGCGGTCAGCACCAGCTTTCATAATCCTTGATAGGATTGTAGATGGATGGCTTGGCATCGGCTGCAGGGGTAATATAACATTTCCCATCTGCAGAGGTCCGCCATTCATATTTATTATATCGTACCCAGTTTGAACTGGAGTTCTGAAAGATATCCTTCATTGTAATTCCTTTCTTCGCAAAAACTATTACTATATTAACATATCAGTGTACATTTTTAAACAGCTTTTTTATCATTTGCTGTCTATGTTTTCCCTGCCTATTTCGTGGTAGCGTTCTTTTCGTTCCCGGTTGTCATCCAGATGATCCCATTCCTTTATTACTTCTTCAAAATCTGAAACAGTACGGGCACTGTCCTCTAGTCGCTTTTAAAGCAATGGCACGAAGCTCCCTTTTTAACATGGTTTATTTGAGTGCTCGTCTTCCGGCTGAAAGTCATCATCCTTTATGGGATGCAGTTCCTGATCCAAATCCATTTCATTAAAATGCTCTAATTCAATTTGTAATTCTTGCAGGGATTGAGGAATCTTTTAATCGTTTTAAGTGCATAACCCGTTATTATATATATACAGATATTCAATGGAAAGGAGTCGGATGCGTGTTGAGTGATGACGAATTAGTGGAACAGATTCTACTTGGAAATGAAAATGCAGCAGAAGAATTGATAAAACGCTATTATACATCTATTTTACGTTACTGTAGGTGGCATTGCTCTAATCTGGAAAAAGCAGAGGACCTGACTCAGGAAACATTTTTGAAGTTGTTTAAGAATTTATCCGGATATAAAGGGAAAAAGAAATTTAAGGCTTATCTATACACGATTGCAAATCATTTATGTATTGATGAAAGTAGGAAGGTTGAGTTTTATCCATTAGAAGATGAAGAAAATACAGTGCATGAGTATAACGACATAGTTCGGCTAGAGGATAGGGCAGAGATAAGCTATTTTTTGAATTTTTTATCATCAGAACAAAGGGAAGCAGTCATTCTACGCTTTGGAGAACAACTTAGTTTTGGAGAGATAGCAAAAGTGATGGGATGCAATATGCGAACAGCACAAAGCAGGGTTCGTAATGCTTTAAAAATTATGAGAAAGGAGCAGGAAAATGAAAGATAAAAATTTGAAGGGCTATTTACAGCAATCTTTAGGAGAGAAAGTACAGCCTAAAAGATTAGAGGAAACGATTAAGCTTTGCACTAAAATTGTACGAGAACAGGAAGTGACTAGGGCAGAACCGAGGACAGGTTTCTTTCCCTATCTTTCAGACGTATTTCGCTTTGAAGGTATTCCAATATTTGGTTTGCAGGCAGTAACGTTATTTATAGTTTGTTTAACAATTGCCAGCATAGCAGACGTGCCAAAGAATATACCAATTTTTATGCCGCTGTTTGTATTGGCTATCATGCCGGCAATTTTTAGAAGCCAGTATTATGGAATGAGCGAGATTGAGGCGGTAACAAGAGCTTCTGGTGCCCAAATCACGTTAGCAAAGCTGGTTTTGGCTGGGGCAGCTAATTTGGTGTGTATAACAATTCTTTTGTGTATGGAAGTTTATTTGCAAAATTCCTATAAAGAGATTGGACAGATGGTCCTATACTGCCTGGTTCCGTACTTAGTGTGTATGGTTGCGTTGCTGCGTTTGATCCGTTTGCAAAAGAAACAGAGTTTACAGATATGTGCGATTGTAATGCTGGGTTCCTGCATTTGTTGGGGTATGTCAGCAAGAATATTGCCATGGTTATATGAAACATCAGCAGTGGGGGTGTGGATTGTTACATTTTTGATTTTTGCTATGTTCTTTATAAATGAAATTCATTATATTGCAAAGATGAGAAAGGAAGGAAAAATGTATGGAATTGTCGCTTGATCGTCTAACAAAACAGTATGGCAGGAAAATAGCGGTAGATTGTGTTAGTGCAACCTTAAAGCCGGGAGTATATGGTCTTTTGGGGGCTAACGGTGCTGGTAAAACAACATTGATGCGTATGCTATGTGCTGTTTTGGAGTCAACCTCAGGGGAGGTACTGCTGGATGGAAAAGAAGTAACTTCGATGGGGGCAGATTACCGGAATGTGTTGGGTTATTTACCACAGGATTTTGGATATTATCCAAATTATACTGCGGTGGAGTTCTTAATGTATATTGCAGCACTGAAAGGAATACCGAAGAAGGTTGCAAAAAACGTGTGACTGAATTGTTGGAAGTAGTTGATTTAAGTCATGTGGCAAACAAAAAAGTAAAAACTTTTTCCGGTGGTATGAAACAAAGAGTAGGAATTGCACAGGCGTTACTTAATAATCCGAAAATTTTGATTTTGGATGAGCCGACTGCAGGACTTGATCCGAAAGAGCGTGTCCGTTTTCGTAATCTGCTCTCAGAGTATGCAGGCGATAAAATTGTAATTCTTTCCACACATATTGTATCGGATATAGAAGCAATAGCAGATGAAGTGCTATTGATGAAAAAAGGAAAATTTATATTGCAGGGTACGGTTCCAGAGTTGATTCACAAGGCAAATGGTAAGGTTTGGGAGCTTTCTGTTTCTCCACAAGAAGCTAGACAATGGCAGACAAAAACAACGGTTGCTAATTTACGGCACGAAGGAAAAGAAATTATATTGCGTATTATTTCAGACAATATGCCTAGTGAGCGAGCGGTGCCTTGTGAAGCTACATTGGAAGATCTTTATTTATTTTATTTTCCCACAGAGGAAGGAGTGAAATAGAATGGAACTATTTTGGTTAGAGCATAAAAAGTTATGGCGAAAGAAAATTGTTAAAATATGTGTGTTGTTGTGTTTTGTTTATTGTGTAATTTTTGGAAGCATACTTTCGTTTCAATGGTTTGGTTTTGGCAGTTCAGATGACTATACAAGTGCTTTTGGCAATAATTTTGATGGATATACAGTAATAAAGGATAGTCAGGAATATGCACTTTCATTTGGTGGAGAATTGACGGATGAAACCTTGCAGCAAATAGTAAGTGATTATCAGCAAATGGAAGCTGACGGTATGGGGAAAGAACTGGAAAAGACAGACTGGCGGATAGTTAATAGTTGGCTCGGAACATTGTATCCGGAGCTTCGAGATACCAGTAATTATAAAACGATGATAAGCTATGTTGATCCGGATAAGTTAACAGGCTTCTATGAAAGAAGACAGCAGGTGCTTGATGAGTTTTTGGAGGTCAGTGGTCAGGTAGGTGCTGAAAAAGAGTATTTACATCAGATAGAGAGAAAGGTAGAAAAACCATTTCGTTATGAGTGGGTAGAAGGCTGGTCAACGCTTCTTGGTAGTATGGTTGCGGATCTGGGAGTTGTGATGGCTTTGTTTCTCGGTATTGTTTTATCCTCTTTATTTGCGGGCGAATGGCATGATAATACAAGCACACTAGTATTGACGACTCGAAATGGTTGGGGAAAATAGCTCTTGCCAAAATTCTTACTGGTTTCGCGTTTACAGCGGAGTTATTTGCATTACTTGCTGTTTCAAACATTATATCGCAGTTGTTTTTTATGGGAACTACCGGATGGAATATGCCGATTCAGAATATTAAGCTGATTGCTGTTGCACCTATGAATATGCTGCAGGCAGAAATTTATGAATATGCTATTTTAGATATTTCGATGGAAGAACTGAATGGTATTAAACTGGGGAGAAAATTAAAGGAAAAATTTCCGGATGTGAAATTAGTGTATATTACGAGTTATGAAGAATATTGTATGCAGGTCATTAACGAAGTTCATGCATTTTCATTTCTATGTAAACCATTGGAATATGATAAACTGGAAATGCAGATATTGGAACTGCTGAATCAACTGCCGGATGCCATAGTAGAAAAGAATTTTTATAAAGTGACTGACAGCAATGGAAAAGAGTATCTGTCGATCAAACTGAAACTGAGGGATATTTTATATTTTGAATACATAAAAAGATCCAGAAAAGTACTGATAGCATTGTCTGATATTGCATATGAGTATGATTGTATCTTTGAAAAACTGGTTGAGGAACTGCAACCATATGATTTTGTTGTGAATTGTAGAGGAAATCTGGTTAATTTAAGGCATATTGAAAAAATAAAGGACTTTATTATTTATATGGATAATGGAAAAGAACTTCAGATTGCACAAAGGAGAAGCAGCGATTTTAGAGAAGAAGTAAATAAATTTTTGCAGAGAAATTCATAGGAGGAAAAATGAATACGATTTTACTGGTATTATGTAATGCACTTTCATGTTTTATAATAAGTACGATATTATTTCAGTTTATGAATGGAAAGTATAAAAAGAGTAGTCGAAGTAGATATGTATATATTGTGATCGAGGCTACCACAGTAATATTTACATTCTGTATAAATATGCTCAATCATTCCATATTAAATCTAGTAGTCTGGGGCGTTTTGACGGGGATTATAGTATATGTTCTGTATTATGAGGATATAGATAAACCCTTAAGACGTATTATTGAATGTGAAGCATTAGTATTTTGTATGTCTGTCTGTGAATCATTGGGAGTGATTCTTTTACAATGCATTTTGCAAGCCGCAGATATAAAAAATGTGAATGAAACGATGCTTTATTGCCTTGAGGTAACATTTTCAAAGGTGATACTTATTTTTTTGTATTACACATTCATAAATAGGTTTGTGAAAAAGTGATGTCCCTTATTCAAAGACAAGGTACATCATGTATGGAATTATACTTCTATACAGTCTGATTAACATGAGTGTAATTGTAGAGAATTTTAAAAATGGAGAAGAAAATTATTTGTGTGCAGTCAATATGGGATGTATTGTTCTGGCAGATTTATACCTTTTATATTTTGTAAAAATGGCAGATGAAAAGAACTATTACGAAAAGCAGTTGATCGCATTAGAGCAGCAGGCAAAGGTACAATACGAATACTATTTGACCCAGGCAAAAAAAGTATGATCAAACCATTCAGATACTACATGATGTAAATAAGCATATTAAAGCAATCGAAGGGTTATATGGTGCAGAGCAGGGGAATACGGCAGGAGAATATGCAGCGGAAATCAGAGAACTGTTAAAGCCGCTCATTCCGGTTCAATACACAGAAAATCCGATCTTGAACATTCTTCTTACGGATAAAGAATCCGTTATGAAGGAAAAAGGGATTTCAGTAACAATAAAGATAGATAATGTGAATTTGAATTTCATTGAACCAATCGACATTACAACTATTTTTGGAAATTTATTAGATAATGCGATTGAAGCAGCAGAGAAGCTGGAAGGCGGGAAATATATTTCGATTAAGATTGGCTCATACCATAAAATGATAGCTGCCAGCATCGAAAATAACTGCGGGGAGGTAAAGTGGAAAAATGGTTTTCCGGTATCAGCGAAAGGAAAAGGCGGTGGAATAGGACTGCTGAATGTTCAGAGCAGTATAAAAAAATATGATGGAGATTTAACATTGAAGAATGATGGAAATAAATTTGCTGCTGAGTTATTCCTCAACTCAATTCATAAAAAGTCTTACTTCGTGCAAAAAAATCGTACTTGGTGCAGAAAAGGTAAAATATTAGAAGTGGGTTGTCGATAGAAAAAAAATAAAGCGGATGATAGATATAAAAAATTTAATGATAGGAGGCTTCGATTATGTCAAGAATTACGGACTACGGTTTTTATTTCAAACAACATTTGGAACATCAAAAACAAATTTGGTCAACAATATTCAGTTGTAACGTAAGCAGAATAATATCCCTCAATTTAGTACGGAATGTGCGGTTCAGGAAAATGAAAATATAAATCCATATATGGCAGAAGCAGACTTTGATGAAAAAAGCATTTGATATGATTGGACCGAATGCTCCACAGGATGTAAAAGATGCATGGATGGAAGCTGCTAAGGATATAAATGCAAACGGCATGGGAATAAAGAAAAATGGAATGTTGAGTCATATATCGCAGATGATGGTACAAAGGCTGAATAAACAGCTTAAAGGGAGATGGAGATGCTGATAACATCGACATTTTGAAAAATACAACAGAGTCTGCAATTCAGGCAACGAGTCAGGCTCTTTACGATTTAGATCACCCACGGGAATATGTTCCAAAAAGTATCGAAGTTCAGCGAGCTTGTATGAAAGAAAGAGAGTTTTATGTTGCTTTTCTGGAAAAATTAGAAAACTAAAAAGTTGGTAGCATATTAAAAGAGAGGATAATGTATGAGAGACAGTACACTTTACATCGGAGCGCTTGCTTCAAACAACGTAAATAATATTGTAAATGATGCGGGCAAATATGATGAATACAAAGAAAAGGTAAAGGATTTGACAGAAGAAATCCAAACCAGAAAAGACACTTTTGAGAAAATGGCAGAACCACTGGTATATGTATGTGACTGTTATCAAAAATTTAATGCAGTGACAGGGATGCCCAAGAGTACCTTCGGAGATACCTTTGGCTATGATATGCAGAAAGATATATCCAGTCATATGACCGATTTTTATGCCGGAAAGGTGAGCAGGGGGGAACTTAATTCCTATTTTGAGGAATGTTGTACTTCCATGCGTACCTATCGGACAAGTCAGCATCAGACATCCGGAACCAATGAAGCAGATAATACACAAATCGTAAGTGAGATGTATGAGGTATTTGCAAAAAAAGAAAATGCAAGGGCAGCAAGTCAGGCAAACTATCAGGAAGGAAAAGCATTGAATGAGAAATACTATTCTGATAGTCACAGTGACTGGACTTATTATAATTCAGATTATTACTATCCGTGCAATGAAACCAATGCGGCATTGAGGGAATCTGTCCAGCAAATGACCGAAAAATGGGATTTGGATGAGATTGACTGTGATAAAGTCGAAGCAAATTCAGTCTTACATTAGACGGTGGTTTTGATTTTAACAGCACATGGAATTTTGAGTTTAGAAATCAGGCTGGCAGGAGCAGTCTGGCAAAGGAATCAGCGATACCGCCTGAGAATTTTAAGATGTTTTTCAAGGAACAGGTAACATCTTTTACAGAGGACAATAAATTTAATGGAAATCTGAAAATAACAATCGGAGAGAATAATTACGATTTAAAGGTTCCATTTCAGACGTTACGCACCGGATCGGAAGGGGAAATTTGTAATGTCTGGGATTTGATGGAAGATTATTATCCGAAGTCAGAAGATACCTCTATTGCATGAACTTATCCGATATAATAGCTATAAATATATGTAAGTCAAGGAAGTGACAATATGCGAGACTATCTGCGATGATGAAGCAAATAGCTATCTGTGATGATGAAGTATGAAGAAAAAAAAATAAAAAGCTATTGCCGGATGCGGTTATAGATAAATATTTATCGGGTGATGAACTGATCGCAAGTGGCAGTAAGCCGGATATTCTTTTTCTGGATATTCAGATGCCGGGAATGGATGGGATGGAAACGGCAAAGGTGCTTCGTCAGGACAATGAGAATATGATACTCATTTTTGTGACAGCAGCAGAGGCGTATGTTTTTCAGGCATTTGATGTCGGAGCATTTCATTATTTGGTTAAGCCATTTTCCGATGAGAAATTTAAAGAGGTTGTGACAAAGGCAGTCCATAGCATAAAAAGGAGTTCCAGACTTGAAAAAGACGAAAAATATATTATGGTACAGACCGCCGGAAGTCATATAAAGATTTTTCTGCGTGATATTGTGTATGCCGAGGTGTATAACCGGAAAGTTATTATCCATACACGAAGTACGGATATTGAATACTATGGTAAATTACAGGAATTAAGTGATATGGCAGGAACAGATTTTTTCCGAACACACAGAGCCTATCTTGTACATTTTAAATATGTAGAAAAATATGATGCAACTTGTGTAACTATGAAAAATGGAACTGCATTGATTGCAAAAAAGAATTATCCGGAGTTTGTGAGGAGGTATCTGAAGTATAACCAGAGGAAAGGAAATGAAGTCAGATGAGTTTAGTGGAAAGATGTTGGATGATCACATCGAAGTTTTCTGTTATTGCAATTTTGATTATTACAGGAATCTGTTTTGGTGTTTTTGTATATCCATATATGAAAAAGAAAAGGGAAGCTTCACTGGTCAGTATTGTTTATATTGGAATTATGTCTGTGCTGTATCTGATACCGCAGCAGATTGACAATTTTTCTGCATATATGCTGGGGGTTGTGGCTGCATTTCTTGTGATGTATGTACAGGACAGACGAAATATCTATCAGAAAATATTTCTTGCAGTGACATTTTTTTCTATCCGTTGGCTTGCGGTTGCAATGGCAGGCAGATTGGATGATTTTATCACAAAAGCTCTGGTTTTCAGGAATACGATTGCTGGAAGACAATGGTTGCAATATGGACTTTATGCTGGAACGAGAATTCTGGATATTGTGCTTTGTATCGTTTTCCTTGCAGTCGCAATCGGTATGATCAATAAAGCATATGTATACAAAAATGATGAAATGAACGGCAAAGAGCTGGTAATGCTTATCATGCCTTCTCTTGTGGGAGTTACAGGATATGGCATTCTGCAATATCATCTGAATATTTATGAAAAAGATACAGGAAAGAGCCTTACAGATACCTATGGATTTTATGGAGCTTTAAGCTTCGTGCATTATTTTATCTCTATCATAGCAATTCTTGTTATGACTACGATGTTTCAAAACTGGAAGGTGGCACAGGAAGAACAGACAGGTCAGGAGCTGGTATTAAATCAGGTCAGTGATATGAAAAAGCATATCGGGGAAGTGGAAAAGCTGTATCAGGATATCCGCAGCCTGCGTCATGACATGGGGAATCATATACAGATGCTGGAACATCTTGTGGCAGAGAATCATATGGATGATGCAGCAGAATATATGGAGCATTTGAAAAAGGAGTGGAATGAAATATCTCCTGAGATAAAAACGGGGAGTCCTGTCATTGATGTGATTCTGATGGAAAAGTTAAGAGAAGCAAAGGAAAAGCAGATTCGTTTTATATCAGATTTTCATTATCCGGGGGATACGAAATTAAATGCATTTGATTTAAGCGTGATCTTAAACAATGCACTGGATAATTGCATGGAAAATGTAAGTGGAGAAAATCCTTATATCAGTATCTCTTCTTTTCGGAAAAACAGTATTTTTATGATAACCATAAAGAACAGATATGAGGGAGAGTTAAATTATAAGGACAGTGATCTGCCGGAAACAACGAAATTCGGGAAGGAGCATGGAATTGGACTGCATAATATCCGGAGGGTTGCAAGGATGTATATGGGAGATATATCTTTAGAGCAGGAGAATCAGGAAGTGGTTCTAAGTATTATGTTACAGGTAGAATAAGGACAAAAAGCACGTGAAACATCAGAATATTTAGTGTTTTTTATTTGCTTCACAACAAAAAAGGGCGGTGCACAACATCGCTGTTTATTGTAAAGAAAGATATGCCGAAAGAATCAGTAAAGAGAAATCATGTTGTACAGATTTTTAAGGAAACGGATTTCAGAATTTAAGCTCAAGGAGGACAATACGATGAGGATCAATGGATTTAGTGGGACAAATACGCAGACAGGAACAATGGGAATGACACAGGGGAATGATTCTGTAAGTAAAAATATTCAGAATCAGATTGCAAATACACAGCAGAAGCTACAGGATTTATCATCGAATGAAGAAATGTCATTAGAGGATAAGATGAAAAAGCGTCAGGAGATACAGCAGGAGATTAACAATCTCAATCAGCAGTTAAGACAGCACCAGATCGAGCAGAGAAAGGAACAGCAGAGTAAAAATTCGTCATCTATGGATGATATGGTGGCTGGAACAAGTAACACTTCTAAAAAAGAAAGACACCGGATTGTCACAGGCAAGTATGCAGGCGATGATCTCCGCAGATTCTTCCATGAAACAGGCAAAGGTGCAGGGAAGTATGGCAACACAGATACAGGAACGTGCCAGTGTGCTTGAATCTGAAATCAAACAGGATGCCGGAAAAGGAAATACTGAGAAGAAGGAAGAAGAACTGGCAGAGCTGCAGGCAAAGGCACAGTCTGCGACAGCAGCACAGATGTCTACACTTGCAGATGCAAATAAATCAGTAGAAGAAGCTGCAAAAGCGGAGAACAGCAATACAGAAGACACTGCAACAAAGAACAATACTGATAAATCCGAGAAAACACAGGAATCTGCGGGGGCTGCGGTAGAGGAGACAGACAGCGTAAAGAATACGGATATCAAAGGGGAAACACAGGTGACAGTAGAAACACCGACTCTGGAAAATGCACAGAATGCAACACAGCAGGCAGTGTATACACCGATTGATATTCGTTTATAGTTGGTAAAGGAGAAGGCTGTATTTCCGTCTGTTATGACGATTGTATCTATTATCCATGATTTACCTCAAAACATTGATTTTCACTAATTATTATTATATAATATATTTAGTGAAATATCCATAAAAGGAGTATATCTATGGAACAGATGACTATTACAGCTAAAATTCAAATAGTCGTAGATGAAACAGATAAGGTTTTACTTGATGAAACCATGTCTGTTTATCGTAATGCCTGTAATTTTGTTTCAGACTATGTATTCCAAACTCATGATTTAAAGCAGTTTTCACTTAATAAGATTTTGTATTCTACTTTACGAGAAAAGTTTAACCTTAAATCTCAAATGTCTCAGTCTGTTTTGAAGACAGTTATTGCCAGATATAAGACCATTCTTGAGAATCAAAATAAATGGATTAAACCCTCGTTCAAAAAGCCTCAGTATGATTTAGTTTGGAACAGAGATTATTCCTTAACACAAAACCGCTTTTCAATCAATACGCTAAACGGTCGTGTGAAGTTATCTTATTTTGCAGATGGAATGTCTAAGTATTTCGACCATACGATTTATAAGTTTGGTACAGCTAAACTTGTAAATAAACATGGCAAATATTATCTTCACATACCAGTAACCTACGATGTCGAAGAAAGTAATATTTCTGACATCTGTAATGTTGTAGGTATTGACAGAGGTATTAACTTTGTTGTTGCCACTTATGACAGCAAAAAAAAATCTGGATTTGTTAGCGGTAAGGTTATAAAGCAAAAACGTGATAATTATTCCAAACTTCGTAAAGAACTCCAAATGCGGCAGACCTCATCTTCAAGACGAAGAATGAAAGCTATTGGTGGGCGAGAAAACCGTTGGATGCAGGATATTAACCATCAGGTATCAAAGGCACTCGTCAAAAATAACCCAAAGCACACTCTCTTTGTATTGGAAGATTTATCAGGTATACGTAATGCTACAGAACGTGTTAAAACAAAAAAGACCGTTATGTTTCTGTATCATGGTCTTTCTATGATTTTGAGCAAAAACTAATCTACAAAGCAAAACAGAATCAATCCTCTGTTATTAAGGTAGACCCTCGCTATACCAGTCAATGCTGTCCTTGTTGTGGACACGTTGAAAAGTCTAACCGCAATAAGAAGATACATCTGTTTACCTGCAAAAACTGTGGTTACAAATCTAATGATGACCGCATTGGAGCTATGAATCTGTATCGTATGGGAATAGACTATCTTGCAGATAGCCAAGTACCTAATACAGTTGTAACAGAGTAAACTCTGCTACAAAGGGTGCTGTCAACCACCCTATGATGTAACGCCACTTTAGATAGCAATATCTGTTGGGGTTAAAGGTCGGAGGTGTAAACCGTTAGTACGACTGGGCAGTTACAAGCCCATGACCTTTAGGTCGTGGGTAGTTGACCTACAGTCATCAAGTTCATTCATAAGATAACCATAGTTAATAAAGAGAGGTGCATATGCTATGCCAGGTATACTTGTGGTCGAAGATGATGAAAATTTAAATCGTGGAATTACATTTTCACTGAAAAAATCCGGATATGAGGTTTTTCTGCAGAATCAGTGAAAAAAGCGAAAAGAATTGCAAGTGATAATAATGTGGATGTTACCATTTGTGATGTGAATCTTCCGGATGGGAATGGACTGGAATTTGTAAGGTGGATAAGATGCAATTATAATACATACATTATTTGCCTTACAGCACTAGATCAAGAGATGGATCAGGTTATGGGATATGAAGCAGGTGCAGATGATTATATTACCAAGCCGTTTAGTCTTTCGGTACTTCTTTTGAAAATAGAAGCACATTTCCGTCGCAGACAGGAGAAAACGGAAGCCGGAAAGGTGATTTCGGGAGATATCGTATTTATCGCAGGAGAAATGAAAGTCCTGATAAAGAGTCGTGAAATCAGTCTGACAAAAACGGAGTTGAAAATGCTGACTTTTTTTTCTTCAGAATCCGAAACAGATTCTTTCAAGAACACAAATATTGGAAAATGTGTTTGATCTGGAAGGGGATTTTGTGGATGAAAATACAATCGCTGTCAATATCAGAAGACTCCGTGAGAAAATCGAAGACAATCCGGCTGCACCGGTCTATATAAAGAATATCAGAGGTCTTGGGTATATATGGAATCAGGAGGTAAGGCAGTGACAAAGAGATATCGCAAGAAGATTACAGTAGTGCTCTCCTTGGTATTACCTGTCATAGTATTGTTTGCAATATTAAATTGCTTTACCACATATGTGTTTTATGAAGATTATAAATATAAAATGAATCTTATGACAGACATTGCTGCAAAGGAAGAATTTTCCGGGCTGGATGCTGTTTCGGAATTGCTTAAGGATAAGGATATTGAAACTAACGAACAGGGAAGGCGATTATTGGAGCAATATGGATACTGGGGGAATAAAGGGAATGTGTTTTATTCGCAATTCCGGCATCAGGTTATGGTGACCGGTGCTGTAAGCACTGTGATATGCGTACTTCTTTTGACTTTTTTATTTTATTGGAAGAAAAAAGAAGATGCGTGTCATCAGAAAATTTTAGACCAGTTGGAAGAAATTCTGATCAGATTCCGTGAAAATAAATTTGATGATTTACTGAAAATGGAAAATCATGCAGAACTGGAAAAATTGAATGACCAGCTTGAAGCAATCGGACATCATATTCAGTTGATAAAGGAAGAAGCAAGGGCAGAAAAGGAGAACACGAAAGAAATGGTTTCTGATATTTCTCACCAGTTAAAGACACCGGTTGCAGCTTTGGATACATGTTTTAGTGTGCTGATGCAGAATGACTTAAGTGCCACAGAACAGGAGGAGTTTCGTATCCGTTGTCGGAGTGCTCTGGATGGACTGGAGACATTATTGCAATCGCTTCTTGAAATATCCAAGATGGAAACTGGACTGATTCAGATGAATAAGAAAAAACTTCCACTTATAGATACTGTCATATCTGCTGTGAACTGTACTTATCCAAAAGCGGATGAGAAAGAAATGGAATTCGTTTTTGACTATGCAAAAGAGCTGGAAACATGCATGGTTATGCAGGATAAAAGATGGCTTGGTGAAGCTGTGATCAACGTTCTGGATAATGCAATCAAGTACAGCCCGGGTGGTTCAAAAATATTTATCCGGTTACAAAAAGAAACGATCTTGTAAGAATGGAAATTGAAGATCAGGGAATTGGTATTCCGCAGAATGAGTATCACAAAATTTTTCAACGATTTTACAGAGGAAGTTCCAAGGAGGTCATGGAAAAGAGTGGTACAGGAATCGGACTTTTTCTATCGAGAGAAATTATCGAAAAACACGCAGGTACAATCACGGTAATCTCCGGCAAAAAAGAAAAAAGGAAGCACGTTTGTGATTCAATTACCATATGTTGGTTAAATTTTAAGTGAGCAGAAGTCTTACAATTTTGTAAGATTCCTGCTCGTTTTTTGAAAGTGAAATGAAAGATTGCCCTGATACAATTTGAATGTAGGTTGAAAAATGACCAAATATATAAACAGGCAAAGAAAGCGTGCTGAAAAGGTACACTTTACAGAATGAAAAAGGAGGCAACACATGAGTGTGATATTAGAAACCAGGCAGCTTTGTAAATTTTATGGCGCGGGTGAGAATCAGGTCAAAGCGGTCAATCAGGTGGACATTCAGATTGAGCGGGGAGAATTTGTCGCAATTGTTGGAAAGTCAGGTTCCGGTAAAAGTACATTACTTCATATGCTTGGAGGGCTAGACACCCCGACAAAAGGCAGTGTTACTTTAGCAGGGAAAGATTTATACAGGATGAAGGAAGATGCCCTTGCTGTTTTCCGCAGAAGAAAAATCGGATTTGTTTTTCAGGCATTTAATCTGGTTTCATCTGTTAATGTCTGGGAAAATATTGTACTGCCACTGGGGCTGGATGGAAGAAAAGTGGATGAAGCGTATGTAAATGATATTATTGCAACTCTGGGGATTGAAAACCGGATTTATAATCTGCCAAATCAGTTATCCGGAGGACAGCAGCAGAGAGTAGCAATTGCAAGAGCACTGGTGAATCGTCCGGAAATTATATTTGCAGATGAGCCGACAGGAAATCTTGATTCTAAGACCAGTGATGAGGTAATCGCTCTCCTTAAGATGACAGCAAAAAAAATATGGACAGACAATTGTAATGATTACCCATGATGACGAAATTGCACAGGTCGCTGACCGTATTCTGGTGATTGAGGACGGACAGGTGGTGGATTTTAGATGAAGACAATAAGCAGGATTGCATATAGCAATGACAAAAAGAACAAGACAAGAAGCATACTGATCATGATGGCAATCTGTCTGACCACGATGCTGCTTGTGATTATCAGTACTGTGGGAAATGGAATGATCCGTTTACAGAAAAGTCAGGCGGCAGGCTCATATGGAAGCAATTATGGTTTGTTTGTCGCAGCAGACGGCCTCGCAGTTAAAGAAGTAAACCGCCGTGCGGAAATAGATGCTACAGGCACTATGTGCACCGAAGGTATCATAAAAGGCAATGAAAAGGTGGTTTTGTCTGCATGGATGAGACTGCAAGAAAAATGCTTCCCTATAATAAGGAATATGAGTTAAAGGAAGGAAAGTATCCGGAAAAATGCAGGAAATTGCCGCAGGAAGAGCATTTTTTAGTGAAATGGGGTATGATGATGTAAAGGTCGGAGATACGGTTACACTGGATTACCGCGCAGGGATGCAGTCAGAATATAAACCGGAAGAATTTGTTGTCAGCGGAATCCTATATGATCGGGATGAGTATACCATCGAGGCATCTTATGTTGCTTTTGGGTCACAGGAGTTTTATGATGAGCACGTCGCAGAGAATGACAGACAGTATAATATCTATTTTACGTTAAACGATTCTGCAAATGTATCTATGAATAATATTGAACCGGTTATAAAGCAGATTGCAGCAGCTTGTGGGATCGAAGAAAAAAACGTTATAGTCAATGATCTCTATTTGCAATGGGTCTTGCAGCCGAGTTATGAAACGATTGCGGTATGCGGGGTTTTGATTCTTGCAATTGTACTTTTCTCTGTTGTGGTCATTTATAATATTTTTCAGGTCGGTATTGCCAACAAGATACAGGAGTATGGAAAAATCAAGGCTCTGGGAGCGACAAAAAGCAGATGAAACAACTGATCTTCAGAGAGGGCATTTTTTGACATTTTTTTCAATACCGGTTGGATTGCTTTTTGGTTTTCTGATTGCAAAATGCGGTTTTAACTGGCTGGTAGAACAGGGAAACCTTGTATCAACCGGAACTGGCTCTATGGGAGTTCAAAATCAGCAGGTTCCTCTGTTTTCCCTGCCTGTTATGCTTCTCTGTATTTTCGTATCATTTCTTACCGTTGCTTTGGCACTGCGTAAACCAATGAAAATTGTTTCACGGATTTCACCTATCGAAGCAACACGGTATTTAGAAAATGCAGAAACACAAAAAAAGGAAAACGAAATGGCAGAAAAAAATGTCACCGTGTTTTCTATGGCAATGGCAAATGTAACGGGTAATCCCAAAAGAACTATTGGTACTATCCTCACAATGGGTTTTTCTTGCGTATTGTTTGTGATTATCTCTAATTATGTGGGAAATATTGACACGGAGCATGAAGCACGTCTTTCCGTTAATCATGGACAATTCGAACTGCAGCTTGACTATTCTGCTGAGTATGATGAAAGATATCCGGAGAATAATCTGGATACGATTCTGACGGACAATCCATTGAATGATTCGCTGATCGAAGAAATCAAAAGCATTCCGGAGTAACAGATGTCATGACGAGAGAGATTGTCTCTGTAAATCTGAACGGAACAAGATTTCCGGCTGATATTGTGAGTAAAAAGGATTTTGATTTTATGCGCCAAGAAGGGGATATTGGCTCTATGGACTATGATCAGGCGGTAAAGAATGGTGATATTTTCTTTGGCTGGTCAACGTGGATGGAACAAGATGGATATGCTCCGGGTGAATCCATTGCATTTGACTTTGAGAATGGAAGTGGAACCTATACCTATCAGGGAAAGATTGCAGGATCTTTTGTAAGTGCGGACACTTATCTTGTCATTCCGGAAGGTGTATATCGTTCCATGAATCCGAGAGGAACAGCCTATGGCTATCTGTGGGTGGACTGTGATAAAAAAGATGTGGCATCTGTAGAACAAAGTCTGAATACTTTGATTTCTAATACTTCGCATATAAAAATGGATACCTATCATGCGCAGTTACAATCTGCCGAATTTTGCAAGCAGCATGATGAAGCTTTGCTGTTATCTGTTTATGGCTATTGTAGGACTCATCGGGTTTATGAATATGGCGAATACCATGATCATGAATATTACGACAAAAAAGCAGGAATATGGTATATTACAGGCTGTGGGTATGACAAATAAACAATTAAATTTATGCCTGCAGTTACAGGGACTGATGTTTACGGTTGGTACCATATGCGTAGCTTTGATCATTGGTCTGCCGCTCGGCTATGCACTTTTTCTCCTATGCAAAACATAATGGAATATTTGGAATGAATATCTATCATGTTCCAATCGTACCAATTTTTATTAACTTCTTGGAAAAAACTGATTTGATGGTATGACAAACGGACCACTGGAAGGTAGTGTGCGAGACTAAATTCCACCGGTCATGTGAGGAAAATGTGAAAGTTTAATTTCCAGTCCGACAGCAGATTTCTAAGTGGTTGTTAATGGTTGAAGCGAATCAGCTTAGGCGTTAGATTGACCAAATCAGGGTCAATGCGCTTAAGCTGAAATGCGTTTAGGTTTCTTTTCCGAGGGTCTCTAATGCGGCGTCATAAGGTGTTCTTCCGTTAAGACTTTCCCTTGGAGTGGAGTTGATGTGATTCACGATTAGATTCACATCCCATTGTGTCAAAAATTCAAAACTAGTTCCTTTGGGAAGCACCATGCGAAGCATGGTGTGAGCCTGCTCAAGACCTCCTTTTTGTCCGCTACGCATGGGATCACAATAGTAGATGCTGGTACGCTGAATTTCATCCAGTCCTGTTTCAAGAGCGACAGGATCTCCGAATTCTGAACCTCTGTCTGTCAAGATATATTCAAAGACAGATAAGAACTCATAGGTGCCCATACGTTTTTCTAAACGGTCAAAAATAAGCCGGACAGCGCCTTTGGTACAACGATTCAGGAGAAAGGCAAGGAACAGCTTTTCCTTAGTGAAGAAAAAGGTCAGTAACGTCTTGTTGGATTCTCTGGATGAGTGTACCGTATCCATTTCTACAAAAGAGGATAACTGCAGCTCACTAAAATCACTGAATAACCTTTTCTCGAAGACGGTTCTGTTTGTAATCTGTGTTTTATGGCACTTTCGTGGCTTGAAGCCGGGCTTACGTTTTAAATCAATGTTTCTGGCTGTAAACAGACCTTGATCCAGATAGGTGTACAAGGAACGGACTGACATATCCAGTTCTGGATGATTGGTAATGATTTGATATGGAGATTGTCCCTGCTCGATTAAAGGAGAAACAATGCCATCCTTTTTGCGTAATTCATGTTTTGTCATGTTTATACCGGCTCTGGAACCGGAAAGCTTTTCACGGTATTTTCTATCAGCAAAACGTGCATCGTATCTGTATTTCTGGGCGATGGTGCAATGATTTATCTTTTTGTGCAGCCATTACAGACATAGGGCGCCTTATCCAGTCTTTTGCACTGTTCCTTCACAAAATCCTTGCAAGTTTGATTACAGGTGGGGCAGGAAGTGCATTTTACATCGCAGAGAATGATTTTTCCGCAGACATTGGTTTTCCGGCAATGGAAGCGATGAATACAAAAGTTATGGGCATTATAGAAAGTACCTTTGTGATACCAGTCGGATAGACGGTGAGCCCTTACTTCTTTGGAAATGGTTGTTGGATCCTTGCAAAGAAAGCGGGCAATGTTCTTAAAGGTTTCTCCCTTGTTCAGTTCGTTTTCGATATAGATACGGTCTTCAAGGGAAAGGTGCTTCTGGTTTCCTGGAATATATTTACTCATGGATATCCTTCTTTCTACTGCTGTCAGAAAGAACCAAATGGTGTGGTGGAATTTAAAATTTCATTTTTGGCATTGTATAATGGAAAAGTTTTCAGATAATAAAATCAAAGGATTTCGCCATTTTGGGAATAAAATAGATGTGTGTTTCTGTTTCCGCAGAGTGATGATATATCAGGAGGTTTACCCCAGGGGATAGGCTTTGGAGAACGGGAGATATACATTTTGGCGAAAAAGAATACTTTTTCGCAAAAGCGGTTTTGTTAAAGGAGCGTATGATGAAGGAAATTGAACAGTTCGCAACCCAATTTCGAAGAGCGATTGACTTGGCTTTGGAAGCAGGGGAGTTTGATAACGACAGCATATATCGCAGATTTCCACGTGCTTGCTGCGGAGATACGAGTGATTTGTTAGCTCAGTATTTATTGGATAAAGGTATCAAAACAGATTATGTTTGTGGAACATATTGGGGTAAACCGGATGGAAACGGACAATCTCATGCATGGCTGATGGTAGACAAACATATTATTATAGATATCACAGGTGACCAATTTAGTGGCAAGTCTACTTTTCTTAATTATGACAAATCAGTTTATGTAGGTGAGGGAGATGATTTCCATAGGCTCTTTGAGGTTGAAGATAGAGATGTTCATGAGCATCGTGGGTTGAGTGCTTTGGGTGGTTTTTGTGGACCGAGGCTGTGGGATTTATATAGAAAAATTCTAAAATACATTTAGTCAACCACTTTTTATGGGGATAAAACCATTACCCCACTTTGAAAACCTATTGCATACTTTCGCTATGCAGTATAAAATAAATGTTCAGGGGATTATTGAAACCGTATGTCTGCTTTCAAAGAAACCTTGATTTTCTGCGGTTTGTGGGATATTACGGAACGAAAATGGATCTGTGTTTTGTAGCCTTATGAATGAAACATTTGAATATCGTAGCAGAGGGGGTGAATGATCGTGGTTGTGTTTATGTATCGGAATAAGAACTGCATTTTTCTTCCAACATTTTGAAGTCACAGCATCTTGCAGCAAGGGAAGAATCTGGCTTGGCAATGCATTTCTGATATAATTTCATGGCTTTATTTTGCAGAGTGTCCTGAACATTGTCGATTAAAGCTTTTTTTTCTGGAGCAGGTAGACATAGTCGGTTTTTTCTTTTTCGTTACTAAAAGAACGGAAGCTTTCTACCTGATTATATTTTAACTGTGTAAGACAGTTATTAGGAACTGGAATCATATTATTGATATTCAATACAGCATAAAGATATCCGGTGGATTCATCCTGGAGCTTGTGGAAATCCAGACTGTTGGACATCTTCTGATGTTTTGGTTTTGCAGAGGAAATAGGGACATAGTAGTGGAAATCTCCGATGGTAAGAAGAATTCCTACATGGAGTTTCAAACGTTCCCCATACTCCACATATCCGACACGGGAATCAAACTGTGTCAGGTAATTTATGTATTTTTTTTGTCGACAACGTACCAATCCATAGAGCCTCCTGAAAAGTAAAAAAGCGGGTGGATTACTCCACCCACTGCTGTTAACCGATTGTTTTAATTGGACAATCTAACCGCTTTTAAACGAGCATTTTAACTGGATGCTCTAACCGCTGCACAGATATTTCTATCTGTATTTTTATTATATGCAATTTACAGCAAAAAATCAATGCCTTTAATTGCTAAAATTTTATGAACTTTTTTCGATATCTATGGAATCAACTTTATCACAGACAGGAACAAAAAGAGTGAATCTTAATTAAGAAAGGAAAAGAATTTAACTCAAAAGGATTTGGCTGAAAAATTATATGTATCAGATAAAACCGTTAGCAAATGGGAACGTGGTCTTAGTATGCCCAATGTCGTATTACTCATACCAATAGCTGATATATTAGATGTTACCGTTACAGAATTGTTACGTGGAGAAAAATAGATACACAGAAAAATATTGATAAAAAAGAAATCGAGGAATTGGTAGTAGGATCTCTCGATATGGCTGTTAGGGATTCTATTCACCAGCATAGAAAAAACTGGATATTAGCATATTTGTTATGTTTTTTTATATCTATTACAGAAATTATTATGTTAGTTGTATCTGGAAGTTCGTTGGCTGAGATGAAAGGGGATATATTGCTGGTTACCGGGGGAATGCTTTTATTTGGTGCATGGTTTTGTTTCTTTGCAAAAAAGACATATTACCAACATATTATGATGCCAACAAGATAAATTATGTTTCACAAGGAATTTTTAGGATACATCTAGTTGGTTTATCTTTTAACAATGGAAATTGGATATACATCTGCACAACTTTAAAAATATGGACACTTGCAACGGTTGTTCTATATCCTCTTGCAGGTATTATAATAATCAATTGTTTCAATATAGCTTTATGGGATATTTTGAATAAAATTTTCTTAATTATGATATTAGTGGTATGGTAGTTTCGATTTACACTATCGGGAAAAAATACGAATAATTAAATTACCTGTTATCGTTGTGGATAGTACTAATTTACAACATTCTTCATGGGAAATATGGAATGATGCAGAAGAGTGGTTCTGTTTCATAGGCTTTGATTCCGGTTGGCGTGACGGTGTTTGCTGTTTTCATATTGCCATAGCCATGATCTACAGCGATGATTTTTGTGTTTCTGAGTTCTCGCATAAAAAATACCTCCGTTTTCGTATTGATTGATTTAGCAGGTCATACCGGTGTGGTACTGCTTTGCTGTGAGATAAGCATACGAAAATTGGAGGAAAAAGGCATTGTGGGGAAATTGAGTTGGAATTGAGTGAATGTTTGGAAAGTTGTAAAATTGAATTTCCATTTTGGCAAAGAATTACAACAGTAATTATGATGAGATAACGTGAATGAAAAATATAGTGAGTGGGTATTCGGTAAATTTGATTCTTAAAAGTAGTATTTCTGAATGCAGCAGATTTTTATTAAGCATATAATTCTTTTTTATAATATATTTAATAAAAGAGGATAAGAAAACGGAAAATAAAGATAAAAAAAATATAACAAGAAAAAAATAATTAATTATGTTCTAAACAATCATGTTACATCCAAGGCGGGAATCGCAGAAAGAGTTAAACTTGAGTATGCCGACTGTATTAGCAAATGTGAATGACTTGTTAGAAAAAATGGTGTTGGAAGAAACTGGGGAATATGCTTCAACCGGTGGAAGGAAGGCAAAAAGTATAGGGATTAATAAGTCATACTGTCATGCAATGGGAATTTTGATTACAGCGAATCATATAGAAATGGTATTAGTAAATCTTGGAGATGAGATTATAAAAAAGATCGCATTCGCTTTAAATTTACGGCAGAATTATCCTATTGTACAGAGGTGGCACAAAAGGTCAAAACTTTTCTTGAAGGCGAAGTAGCGAAGGACACGCTACTTGGGATTGGAGTGGCGATTCCAGGAATTATTGATCAGAAAGAACGGATCGTTTTAAAATCCCATGCTTTAGGTATAGAGAATTATAGTCTGCGCTTTTTTAGAACAGGCTCTGGAACTTCCGGTATATTTTGAAAACGATGCTAATGCTGCAATGCTTGCAGAAAAAAAAAACAAAAGTATCCAAATGCGATATATCTGTCTTTGAACCACACCTTAGGAGGTGCATTCTGCATAGATGGAAAGCTGTTTCGAGGGCAAAACCAGAAAGCAGGGGAGTTTGGTCACATGATACTCGTTCCCGGTGGAAGAAAGTGTTATTGTGGTAAATCAGGATGTGCGGATGCATATTGTGCTGCAAGTGTACTGACACAAGATAACAGGCAGTCACTGGATGCATTTATGGAAAAAATTGAAAGTGGTGATGAAAAAACTTTTCAGACATGGAATGAGTATCTGGATCATCTTGCTGTTTTGATATCAAATCTGCGGATGGCATATGATATGGATATCATACTAGGAGGTGATGTGGGAGGGATATTGTCAGATTATATGATACCACTGGGCGAAAAAGTGATGGCATATAATGGCTTTGAGCATGATGTTTCATACTTGAAAAATTGTTCGTATAAGAAAGAAGCGTCAGCTGTTGGAGCTGCGAAATACTTTTTTACAAAACATATGGGTGAATTGTAAATTTTTGATCATCATATCATATTATAGTGAAAAAAAACGGAAAGAAAACAGTAACTACGGTTTTCTTTCCGTTTTTTTGCATGTTAATTGTGAAAAATATACAAAAAATAGATTTTGAAATTATGAAATATATAGAAATATGAAAAAACATATTGACAAATTGTGTTTACAAGGTAATAATGTAATTACTTTAATAAAACAATTTATAAAACATAAAATAAAACAACATAAAAAAGGAGGAAACAATTATGTTACAGCAGGTAATGACAAATCCGGGAGAAATTATTTTCAGAGAGGTTCCGGTTCCGGAGGTAAAGGAAAATCAGGTTTTGGTAAAGATTATGAATATTGGTATTTGTGGATCAGATATTCATGTTTATCATGGAAAACATCCGTTTACAAAATATCCGGTAACACAAGGACATGAGGTTTCAGGTGAGATTACAGAACTTGGAAAAAATGTCACAGAGTTTCATGTGGGACAGAAGGTGACGATAGAGCCTCAGGTATATTGTGGACATTGCTATCCATGTCGTCATGGAAAGTATAATCTCTGTGAGGAATTAAAAGTAATGGGATTTCAGACGACAAGGAATGGGGGGCAGCGAAAGTGATGATCACAGATATCAGTGATCTTAGACTGGCTAAGGCAAAAGAATGTGGAATTGATGTGTGTGTGAATACCATAAATAAAGACTTCGGTGAGGCGATGATCGAAGCATTTGGACCGGATAAGGCAGATGTGATCTACGACTGTGCCGGCAACAATATCACAATGGGACAGGCAATTAAATACGCAAGAAAAGGAAGCACGATCGTACTGGTGGCTGTTTTTGCAGGAATGGCAGAAGTAGATCTTGCAGTGGCAAATGACCACGAACTTGACATTAAGAGCACGATGATGTACCGCCATGATGATTACATAGATGGAATCAGACTGGTAAATGAGGGCAAAGTTCATTTGAAACCGCTCATCTCAAAGACATTTGCTTTTAAAGATTATCTGAAGGCATACCAGTATATTGATGATAACCGTGAGACAACGATGAAAGTAATTATCAACGTCAGTGAAAAGTAAGGAGTT
>VOFG01000544.1_pt1 | contig 72429 bp, 85 predicted proteins | sample 5384171 | NCBI WGS metagenome assembly VOFG01 (sample SAMN12384726, study PRJNA508395) | human gut metagenome | isolation source: healthy gut F | host: Homo sapiens
GGCCACGAACGGCAGGCCGTACCGGTCAAGCAGCCCCTTGAGGCCGTCACACAGGCGGTCGCCCATTTTTCCCGCGATCTCGCAGGCGTTCGTGCGCTCGATCTCACGGATGGCCGTGTACCCGGCGAGGCAGGACAGAGGATTGGCCGCCAGTGTGCCGCCGACATACGCCCGGTGCTTGCCTGTGGCAAGACCGGCCGCCATGAGCTGCGCGTATTCCTTCTTGCCGCCGACGCCGCCCGCCGACGGGTACCCGCCTGCGACGATCTTGCCGAAGACCGTCAGATCCGGCACGACGCCGAAATAGCCCTGCGCGCCCGAAAGCGCGACGCGGAAGCCCGTGACGACCTCGTCGAAGATCATCAGCGCGCCGTATTTGTCGCACAGCGCCCGCACGCCTGCGTTATAGTCGTGCGCAACGGGCCGCGTGCCGCTCTCGGGGCCGACCGGCTCGACAATGACGCCCGCTGTGCCGCCGAGCAGCACGTTGCGCTTGAGCATATCCTCCAGCATGGTCAGATCATTCGGCCGCACCTCGTCCGTCGCCTCATAGCAGCCGCCGGGGATCCCGTGCGATTCCAGAAGTGCCCGGCTGCCAGGGATTTTCAGACCGTAGACCATCTGGTCGGACCAGCCGTGGTACGCGCCGCCGACCTTGATGATGCGCTTTTTGCCCGTGGCAATGCGCGCGATGCGAAGCGCTGCCATGACGGACTCCGTGCCGCTGCCGAGCATACGGAACATTTCAACGTTCGGCATATGCTTATTGATCTCTTTTGCGATCATCAGCTCAGATTCGTGGAGCAGACCCGTCACCGGGCCGCACTCGTTCAGCAGCTCGATGACCTTTTCCCGGATGACGGGATAGTTGCTGCCGAGAATCGTCGGGCCGCCGGCCTGCAGGAAGTCAATGTACTGGTTGCCGTCCTTGTCGTAGAGATACGCGCCGTCGGCCCGCGCCATGCACATGGGAAACGGCTTGTTGAAGGCCAGATTGTGCTGGACACCGCCGGGGATATACTCCTTGGACTCCTCGTACACGGCTTTGGACGCTTTACACTTCTCGTCAAAATAGTTCAGGATCACATTGTTGTAATACTCGTCCGTGACCTCCCAGATGGGCTGGCTGGTCAGGGCCTTGAGCCTCGCGTTGATCTCGTTGGGATCGTCCCAACGGCTGATGCCGCAGTTGTTCATTTTCTGGGTTCCTCCTTTTTCGCAAGGTCATTGGTGTCCATGCTGCCCCGGAACACGACGAATGTGTCAAACAGGTATTCCGTGACAAAATTCAAAAGCATATTCATAACAGTGACCAGATATTCGTTCCAGCCGCAGCTTTCGACCAGCCAGTTGCCGAAGATGGTCGACAGCGGCGTGAACACGGCGTAGTAGCACAAAACCAGCGCCATGGCCTTCGGCACATTGTTGGCGCTCTTGAACGTGAATTTCCGGTTGAGCGTGAAGTTCCACACCACAGACGCCACCAGCGCGATCAGATAGCACGGCCAGTAGCTCCATTTACACAGCTCATTGAGCAGCGTAAACAATCCGATCTGGATGATACCTGCCGAGGCCGAAAACAGCACAAATTTGACAACCCGCCAAATTTCTTTCTTTTTTTCTCCGGTCATTTTCCGGCCTCCTTCAGCTTTGCGTATTTCTGCTGATAGACCAGATGCTGCAGGGCGATATCCGCGCGGGAAAGCTGTGTGCGCGCTGTCCGAGCGCCGCCGTATGCAGCGCACAGACGGCAGCCTTGTCCGCGAGAACTGCCAGCGCCTGCGTATCATCCTCGTCCTTTCCGCAGACGACCGCGCCCACACCCGGGACCAGAACCGCGCAGCGCTTATCCAGCGCGGCGGAAATCTCACCCGCCGCAGCGCTCTGCGTGACCGGGATCGCCGGGCCGATCATCTGTGCCATGTCGTCCAGCTGGGCGCGGATGGGCCGATTCAGCGCCGCCATAGTCAGAAGTGCGTCCGTCCGCGCGGCACAGGCCAGCGGATGTGCGTGGCGAACCTTGGCAAGCACGGAATCCAGCCGCTTCTGTTCCATGACCGGTGCAGCTTGCTCCAGTACGCCCTGCCAGCAGCGGCGGCAGAGCCGTTCGAGCAGCTGCGCGCGCATCAGCGCTTCGTCGTGGCTGCGCGCGCAGATCAGAATGCCGTGGTGCGCCATGAAAATCGTTCTGGCCCCGCGCGACATGGCCTCGCGCATCGCGCTTTGCAGCGTCTTTGTGCCCGGCAGGCCGTAGCCCGCCACGGCCACGCCGCCGAGCTGCTGCCGTTCCTCGCCGGTAAAGCAGCCGGGCTTGTATCCGCACAGGCCCAGCGCCGAGGCGTAGGTCTGGTGCGTGTGAATGACAAAATTGACGTCCTCAAACATCGAATAGGCGAGCGCGTGCACCGCCCGTTCGCCGGACGGCCTGCGCGGGCCGGTCCATTTGCCGGTCGCCAGATCGCACAGCGCGATATCCTCCGGCGCGATGCTGCCGTAGTCCATGCCGCTGGGCGTGACGAGGTAATGTCCGCCGTCCGCGCGGGCCGAAACATTGCCCCACGTCCGGGCGACAAGCCCGTTTTCCAGCAGCTCGCGGCCCGTTTCACAGATACACGTCCGTAAAGCCTGATCGTCCATTGATTATCCCTCCTTCAGTCTGTTCAGCAGTGCAAAATTCTTCTTATTCGATGCGTACAGCTGCCGGAACACGCGGTAATTGCGGTCGTAAACCGGTTTCAGGGCAGTGTCCGGCGTGTAGCGCCCGTTGACCTTCACGTGCGAAGCAGCCTGCGTCAGATCCGGAAACAGCCCGCTTCCGACCGCCGCCAGCATCGCCGCGCCGATAGCCCCGACGTCCTTCGTGTTTTCAACTGTCTCGACCGTCCGGCCTGTAATGTCGGCCAGCATCTGACACGTCACCTTTGAAAGCGCCCCGCCGCCGACGAACCGGATGACCGGGGCCGTCTTTGTTTTCCGTTCCTCGCATTCGAGCATCCAGCGCTGGTGGAAGCAGATGCCCTCCAGAACCGCCCGCAGCATCTGCGCCTTGCCCGTCTCCAGCCGGATGTTGAAGAACATTCCGGCTGCCGCCGGGTCCTCAAACGGGCAGCGGTTGCCGTGCAGCCACGGTGTAAAGATCACGCCTCCAGAACCGGGTGCAACCCGCGCGACGGTGTCAGACATATAATCATACAGGCTCTCGTAGACGCTTTCCTGGCTCTCGGCCACGTCGGTCTTGGACAGATAGATATTGACCTCATCCAGCACCAGATGATCCTTGACCCATTCGAAGCACTTGCCTGCCGTCTCCATTTCGGCGAAATAATTGTATTTTCCCTTTTCCGCGCCGACAATGCCCGCGATCATCGACACGAGATCGACCGCCTGATGATCCATCACCGTCCCGACCCAGCCGGACGTGCCGGAATAGATATGCGTGCTGCCGACGGCAGTGCAGCCCGCGCCCACGCCGATGAGCGTCGCGTCCCCGCCGCCTCCGTAGACCCGCGTGCCGGGGCAGAGGCCGAGCTCCCGCGCGGCCTGCTCCGTCAGAAGCCCCGCCACGTCGGTGCATTCAATGATCTTCGCCAGATGGCGCGTCTCGACGCCGTACATCCGGCAAAGCCCTTCGTTCCAGCCCTCATGACCGGGCCGCGTGTCGTAAAGGAACGTCGAATAGGCCGAGTCGCGCGTCATGACAAATTCGCCGGTCGCCCGCGCGATCAGAGATTCCTTCACGTCCAGCCATTTGTGGGCTTCTTGGAAGATCTCCGGCTCGTGCGCCTGCACCCATTTGTATTTCCAGAGCGGGTCCTTGACGCTTGTGGACGCGGCGTGCGTCGCGCGCAAAGAGCGCAGCAGCATCCCGATGTTCACACCGGAAACGCACGGCCCGTGCGTCTGGCAGGCTTTGAATTCCGCCAAAGCCCGCTGATCCATATAGCTCATCGGGCGGCGCATCGCGCGGCCATACTCATCCACGAGCACCATGCCCTGCATCTGCGAACAAAAGGAAATGCCGGACACCTGCGCAGGCATCACGTCCGTCTTTTCAAACACGGCTTCGTCGCGGCACATGGCGCCCACCATTCATCTGCGTCCTGCTCCGCGCCGCCGTCTGGCAGGATATATAGTCCATAGCCTGCGTAGGCGCTCGCAATCAGCCGGATATCCTGTTCGGCTCCGAACAGGCAGGTCTTGACTCCGGTTGTTCCGAAGTCGTAAGCGATGAGATACTGCATACGTCTCCTTTCATCGCGCCCAGCAAAAAGCGCGTCAGCCTGTCGGCCATTTTCGTATCATCCAAAGCGGCATCGCCGCAGAAGATCTGCATCCGTTCTTGATAATATTCGCAGCTGTAGGAAAACTGCAGCATCATCAGCAGATTGTCAAAGAAAAACGCAAACAGCTGCGGCTCGATCCGCTCTGTGAGCTGGCCGCCCTGCTGCGCGCCGTCAAACAGGCGCGTATAAAGCGCCGCCGTGCGCGATTCGATCTCGCGGGCGAGTGTTCCGGCATACTTCCGGCAGCTGCCGGAGGTGATCTCGTTGTACATCGCGTTATAGCTCGCGTGGCTGCGCGACTGGCGGATGAGTGCAAGAATGAGCCTCTGCATCCGCACCTCCAGCGGCCCGCCGCCCGCGGCGGCCTCCTGCAAGGTCGCGTCGAGCAGCTCAAGCGAATGCCGCACGCAGGCGAGAAAGAACGCGTCCTTGTCTCCAAAGTATTTATAGATCACGCCGACGCTTACGCCCGCATTTTTCGCGACCGCCGCGACCGACGCGGGCTGAAAGCCGCAGCGGGCAAATTCCGCAATGCCCGCCTCCAGAATCGTGCCCAGCGCCGCTTCGTCCAGCTTCCGATACATAAAACACCTCAATATGACGTGAATAGTGATTCACGTCTATATTATAATTCTAATAAAACATCCTGTCAATCCATAAAATAATTCAGCACATCAAACAAAAATTAGTGATGCCCCAAGGCTTTCCTTAGGCGCAAGGGGAACTGCCCGTAGGGCTTGAGGGGATGCAAATGTCACAAATTTCGGAGCACTCTGAATTTTGCAACATATCCCCTCCCCTTACCGCGCAGAGCGCGGCAGGGGTGCATGGGTGCGAAAGACTTGCGTTTCCGGCGGAGGTTTGCTACAATGGGTGCAAAAAGAATGTCAGAAGGGACGTGGTTCTCATCGCGATCACAAATGCAAGCCTGCCGTCCAAGAAGCGGATTCTGACGGTCTGCGTCAAGCTGTTTCTCGAGCAGGGCTATAAAAAACGACTGTTGCACAGATTGTACAGCAGGCGTCGGTTTCCAACAGTATTTTTCAAAATATTTTCCGTGCCAAGGACGGCGTACTGGCTGAACTGGTGGAGTTCATGTTTTCCAATCAGTTCGCTACGGCTCGCAGCATGGCAGGCGCACAGCTGCCGCCGGCCTATGTCTATGCCGTGGAGACAGCCATTCAGATGACACTGACGGAACTGAACGAAAATCTGCGCGAGATCTATATCGAGGCGTACACGCAGAAGGAAGCATCGGACTATATTTTCCGCGAGACAGCCAAGGAACTCTATCAGATCTTCGGTTCCTATCAGCCGGAGTTGACCGCACAGGACTTCTTCTTTATGGAGCTCGGCTCTGCCGGAATCATGCGGGCCTATATGGCGCATCCGTGCGACGAGGAACTGACGCTGGAAAAGAAGCTGCAAATGTTCCTGACCATGAGCCTCCGGTCGTATCACGTCCCTGAGGATGAGATTCAGAAAATCATCGCCTTTATCGGCGGCATGGACATCCGAACCGTCTCCGAGCGCGTTATGCACGAACTGTTCAAGGCGCTTGCCATGCGCTTTGAATTTACACTGTAATCATTTGAACCGTTGTACCGGAACAAACGCCCTTTTCACAGACTGACGCCGCCCGGCCATGTGTATGGCCGGGCGGCGGGCAGTCTTTTTTATTCTGCAAACACAGCGCGCAAAACGGGATTTCTTGCGGCCTGTACCTCGTCGAGACGGCGGACAGGGGTATTGTGCGGTGCGGTATGGAGTGCTTCGGGATTCTCATATGCAAGACGGGCAAGCGAACGGAAGACCTCGATTGCCTCATCCATGGTGGCCTTGGACTCCGTCTCCGTCGGCTCGACCATGAGCGCCTCGTGGACGATCAGTGGGAAATACATTGTGGGCGGATGAATGCCGTTGTCAAGCAGGCCCTTGGCGATATCAAGCGCGGAAACACCGGTTTCTTTATGCAGCCGATCCAGCGTCATGACAAACTCGTGCATACAGGGGCCGGGGTAGGCCATGTCGTAGATATCCTGCAGCGCGGCCATCATATAATTCGCATTTAGAACCGCGTTGCGGCCCACTTCATGCACGCCCTCCCGGCCAAGCATGGTCAGATAGGCAAACGCCTTGACGACGACGAGGAAATTTCCGTAGAAATCCCGCACCCGGCCGACGGACTGCGCAGGCTGCGCAAAGCGGAAGCCGTTTTCGGTCTTTTCCGGGATGGGGCCAGGCAAAAACGGCGCGAGAAACGCCTTACAGCCCACAGGGCCGGAACCCGGCCCGCCGCCGCCGTGCGGCGTGGCAAAGGACTTATGCAGATTCAGGTGGATGCAGTCGAAGCCCATGTCACCCGGACGGACGACGCCCATAACGGCGTTCAGATTCGCGCCGTCGTAATAGCACAGGCCGCCCGCGTCGTGGATGATTTTCGTGATTTCAAGGATATTCTTGTCGAAGATGCCGACCGTATTGGGATTTGTGAGCATCAATCCTGCCGTCTGCGGTCCAACGGCTGCGCGGAGCGCTGCGAGATCGACGCAGCCGTCTGCGCCGGACGGGATATTGACCACGCGGAAGCCTGCCATGACGGACGAGGCCGGATTCGTGCCGTGGGCGGAATCCGGGACGATGATCTCTGTCCGGCTCACGTCGCCGCGTGCGAGGTGGTACGCCTTGATGAGCAGCACGCCCGTGAATTCGCCGTGCGCACCGGCAGCGGGCTGGAGCGTGAACGCGTCCATACCGGTCACTTCGCCAAGCAGCTTTCCCGTTTCATACAGCAGTTCCAGCGCGCCCTGCGCCGTCTGCTCCGGCTGAAGCGGATGGAGCCTTGCAAAGCCAGGCAGTGCCGCAAGGGCTTCATTGACCTTGGGGTTGTACTTCATCGTGCAGGAGCCCAGCGGATAGAAGCCGTCGTTCATGCCGTGGACGCGATGCGACAGCGCGGTATAGTGCCGGATGAGTTCATTTTCGCTCACCTGCGGCAGGTGCAGCGGCTTTTTGCGCGCCGGCGCCAGCGTCACGACGGGCACATCGCACGCGGGAAGCAGCGACAAGCCATGGCCGAGGGCACCCTGTTCAAAAATCGTCTTCATTGGCCGCTCACCTCCTGCAAAAGCCCAATCACATGGTCGAGCGTCTTTTTATCTGTCAGTTCCGTCACGCACCAGAGGATTCCGCCCTCCACCGGCAGACCGCCCAGAATTCCGTGCGCCTCAATACTGCCAGCGCCCGTTCCGGGCACGGGCAGGCGGTCACGAATTCGTGGAAGAATTCGCCGGGATAGACGCGCTTCCAGCCGAGCACTTCTTCGAGCCGCTGTGCGAAATAATGCGCGCGGGACGTGCAGAGCGTCGCGGCCTGTCGCAGTCCGGCCTCGCCCATGGCGGCAAGATAGACGGCAACAGTCAGCGCGCAAAGCTGTTCGTTTGAGCAGATATTGGACGAGGCTTTTTCCCGGCGGATGTGCTGCTCACGCGCAGAAAGCGTGAGAACATAGCCGGTCTTCCCCTCTGTATCATGCGTCTGGCCGACGATGCGGCCCGGAAGCTTGCGCATCATGGCGCTCGTCGCGGTCATAAAGCCGAGGTACGGCCCGCCGAAGGCCGTATCGAGGCCGAGCGGCTGCCCTTCACCGACGGCAATGTCCGCGCCGCACTCGCCCGGTGTTTTCAGGACGGCCAGCGAAATGGGGTTCACGCCCATGATATATTTGGCTCCGGCTGCGTGTGTGATCTCGCCGAGCAGTTCCGCATCCTCCAGCTGGCCGAAGAAATTCGGCTGCTGGACATAGAAGCAGGCGGCGTCCGCGCCGAGCATGGTGCGCAGCGCGTCCGGGTCTGTTTTGCCGTTCTTCATTGGGACAACAATCAACTCCGTCCCGGAGCCGAAGCAGTAGGTCTTCATAACGCCGAGGACGTTCGGGTCGATTGCTGCGGAGACATAGGCCTTTGTGCGTTTACGGTCGCGGCACATGGGGATAGCTTCTGCAGCGGCAGTCCCGCCGTCATAAACGCCAGCGTTGGACACGTCCATACCGGTCAGTTCGCAGAGCATAGTCTGGTATTCAAAAATTCCCTGTAAAATGCCCTGACTGATCTCGGCCTGATAGGGCGTATAGGCCGTCACAAATTCCTCGCGGGTCACGATGGCTTTTACCGCCGCCGGGATATAATGCCGGTAGCTGCCCGCACCGCGCAGGCAGGTCTTGAACACATGATTCTGCTCCGCCAGCGTCGAGACAGCTTCAAACGTCTCCTGTTCACTCTTCCCGGGCGGCAGATTCAGATATCCATCCAGATACATCTGCTGCGGCACATCCCGGAACAGTTCTTCTACGGATGAAGCACCGATCGTCCGCAGCATCTGCTCCCGTTCCGCAGCTGTCGTCGGGACAAATGTGCCCATCAGTGTTCCTCCTTCGTAAACGCCTCATATTCCTCCGCACTCAGAAGTTCGGAGAAGTCCGTGATGCGCTCGATCTTCATGATCCACGCCTCATAGGGGTCGGAGTTCAGTAGTTCCGGCGAATCGTCCAGTTCCTCGTTGACCTCGGCAATCACGCCGGTCACGGGGCTCATAACATCGGACACAGCCTTGACGGATTCGACATCACAGGCCGTTTCGCCCGCAAGCACCTCGTCGCCGGGTTCGGGCAGATTGACGTAGACCAGATCTCCCAGTTCGCTCTGGGCAAAGTCCGTGATGCCGACAAGAGCAGTCGTTTCGTCCAGCATCTTGACCCATTCGTGGTCGCGGGAATACTTCAGTTCAGCGGGAAAATTCATAATTCGTTCCTCCAGTTCTGTTTTGTGGGGTTGATTGGTTGCGTTGGTGGGGGAGAAAAGGGGCGCTGGATATGCTTCGCCATATTTGCAGGCAGTGCGGATTCGCACAGTATAGTAGGGGCCGATGCCCACATCGGCCCGTTGGGAAGCTGCGAATTCGCCGAAGATTTTCGTAAAACGCGGTGCAATCTGCCGGGCCGATGTGGGCATCGGCCTCTACACTGAGCGGGCAAATTTCTGATAAAGTGTACTCTATCCGCTCAGATGCCCGTAGCCTCGGCCATGGCGGAAATGAGCTTTTCCGTTTCTGCGTCGGAGAAGCAGTAGCGCATATCGGTGAAGCCCTCGCGCAGGCGGACAGCTTCTTCCCGGACGTCCGCATTGCGTATGACGCAGTCGGCGATCAGGTGCGCAAGCTGCGCGAACTGCTCCTTCCCGAAGCCGAAGCGGGTCATTTCGTTTACGCCCATGCGCAGCGCGCCGGAGGCAGTGAAGCCCTCCTCGTCGGGCGTGGCCTGATAGTTGCAGATGATGTTGTTTTCCTCGAGCCGCTTCGCGATCTCCGGGCCTCTGGCGTAGCCGACGTGGACGATGACCTGATGCGTCTCGGTGTAGCCCACGGCCGGGTCGCCCGCCACGTCAAGGCCCTCGGCCCTCAAGCTGGCGGCGAAGCTCTTTGCGTTTTCAATCACGGCCTTCTGGTATTCGTCCTTGAACGCGTTCATCTCATACGCCGCCATCAGCTGGCCGAGAAGCGTTCCAAGATGGTGGTTGGAGACGCTGCCGGGGAAGGCGCGCGTTTCGATCGTCTCCCAGAGGCCCCATTTGAGGTCCTCCGGCTTGTAATTCACGCCGATCACGCCGCGCTGCGGGCCGAAGAAGGTCTTGTGCGTCGAGCCGGTGACGATCTCCGCGCCCTCCTCAAACGGCTTCTGGAAGTGGTCGCCGATCAGACCCAGCACATGGGCCATGTCGTACATGACGGTCGTGCGGATGCCCTGCTCGCGGATGAAGCTTACAAGCTCCGCGACCGGCTCCTTATACAGCACCATGGACTTGCCGAAGATCACGAATTCCGGCCGGTACTGCGCAAGCAGCAGCTTTGCCGCCTCCGTGTCGATGCGGTACGGGTCGTCGGCGCAGACGGGAAAGTTGACGACCATCTGCTTTTCGGTGACGGGATCGACAGCGATATAGTCGTGCAGCGCACCCATGGGCTGTGCGGACAGATGGCCGCCGCGGACGATATGGTTGTTCATGACCCAGCCGAGCCGCTGCGGCGTGCGCTTGCGGTCAACACGGTTCTTAAAGTCCATGAGCGCGGAAAAGACAGCGGTATTGGACATCTGACCGGAGGTCACGCGCGTTTCAACCTGCGATGCGCCGAGGAATTTTTTCATTTCCTCAACGAGCAGTGCCTCGACCTCGCCGATGAAGTCCGTACCCTGATAATAGAAGATCTCCGCATCATAGAACGCCTTCTGTTTTTTATGCTCAGCGTAGCGGTTCGACGGGTCAGAGGCCGAGAGCAGGCGCACGGCGCGCGATTGTGTGTTTTCAGACGGAATGAGATTGATGCACCGATGCTGCCGCCAGAGGTGGTTCTCCTGCGCCTTTTTCAGGAGCGCAGCGGCCTTTTCGGCATACAGCGCGTCGCAGTGCGGCGCAGCCGGGGGCAGGATGATCGGGCAGGATGGGGCGGACGTAGGGCGCGGCATCCTGCCGGATGTGCCACGCAACAACCTTGGCCGGCTGCCGTTTGCCGCGGATGTCGATCTCAAGGTCAAAGTCCTGGCAGATGCGCGAATCGAGATACGCAAGGCCGATGGAGCGCTTGCCCGTCTCGGCGGTAATGACCGTTTCCAGCCCCTCGCCCTCCGTCTTGAAATACGGAATCATCGTACCGGAGGTCACATAGCCGACGGGCTTTCCCTCTGCCCACGCGTCCTTGCTGTAGACCGGGAAGCCCTTGCACAGAACGCCCTTGCCTGCAAGATAGACCGGCTGAATGCGGTACGGGAGATCCTGAAGGGCGGAATAATCGCGGTTCATGATCTTCTGAAACGCCTCGAACTGTCGCTTCAGTGCGGCGCGGCCAATGAAATCGCCCTTTTCCTCCGCGAACGAGACGGCGAATTTGGCCAGCGGCACAGCATAGACCGGGATCTCGCCGCCAAACTCGCACTCCCCATCTCATGGCCGTAGAGCGGCAGAGAAGCTTCCATTCGCAGCGTATCGCGCGCGCCGAGCGCGGTGGGTCTTGCCCCGAGTTCGATCAGACGGTCCCAAAAATACCGGGCGTCCCTTGATTCGCAATAGAGTTCATAGCCGATGGGTTCTCCGGTATAGCCGGTCTTGGCAACGCGGACGGGACGGTTCTCCATGGTGAGCGCCCCCAGCGCGTTTTTGACGTTTTCCCGCGTGAGCGCCTTGCCGCCCGACAGGGCCATGAGCAGCTTTTGGCCTCCGGGCCCTGCACGGCGATGGCCGCATAGCGGTCGGAGACATTGGTGAGCGTGACGTTATAGCGTTCGGCCTCGCGCGTCAGGTGGGCGAGATCCTTGTCGATGTTGCCCGCATTGATGACGAGGAAGTATTTTTCTGCCTCAAAGCGATAGAGATACGCGTCGTCGATGGCACAGCCATTCTGATTGGGAATGATGCAGTACTGCGCCTGATTGATGTCAAGCGCCTGCACGTTGCTGGACAGGACGTGCTGCAAAAACCGCACCATGTCCGGCCCTTCGACGTCGATACGGCCCATGTGGGACACGTCGAAAATGGCGCAGTGGCTGCGGCAGAAGAGATGCTCGGCGACGATGCCGTCCGGGTACTGGATGGGCATATCCCAGCCGCCGAAATCGACCATCGTGGCCCCGGCGTCCAGATGGGCCTGATAGAGTACGGTTCGTTTCAGTTCGCTCATGGTGTTCCTCCCTTTTTCCTGATCTCGCGCAGGCTGTGCGCCTGCGGGTATGCGGTGCTTCGATAATCCTTATCCGCCCGGTCCGCCTCCAGCAGATCCAGCCGGTCCAGTTCCTTGAGTTTGCGGTAAATGCGCAGCCATGCACACTCGTTTTCGGGGTTGACCTCACAGCGGCCGTTCCGCTGTCCGCCGCACGGCCCGTGGACGAGCGATTTTGCACACTGCGTCACAGGACAGATGCCGCCGGTCTGGCCGAGCATGCAGTCTCCGCACATACGGCAGGCCTCACGGAAAACGCCAGCACGTTCAATCTGCCCGAGAAACAGCGTGTCGTTCGCGGGGAAAACCGGAACCGCAGTATGGGCCGCGACGGTCTGCACGCCGTCGCCGCCTGATCGATGTCGATGATCTTCGCGTCGACTTCCTGACCCTCGGACAGAACGTCCTCCGGCTTGCCGATGCGGCGATCCGCGATCTGGGAAATGTGGATAAGGCCGTCAACGCCCGGAATGATCTCAGCGAATGCGCCGAAGGTCATGAGCTTGACGATCTTGACCTTGGCGACATCGCCGACCTTGAACTGGTTGTTGAACAGCGTCCAGGGTTGTTCGCTTCGGTCTTGTAGCCGAGGGAGATCTTGCGCTTTTCGGGATCGAGCGCGATGACGAAGACATCGATCTCGTCGCCGACCTTGACGACCTCGGACGGATTCTTGATGCGGTTCCAGCTCAGCTCGGAGACATGGACCATGCCGTCGACGCCGCCGATATCGACGAACGCGCCGTAGCTGGTGAGGGACTTGACAGTGCCGTGGTACTGCTTGCCGACCTCGATCTCGCTCCAGATCTTCTCCTGCGCGGCCTTGCGCTGCTCAGCGGCGACGGAGCGGATGGAGCCGACGACGCGGCGGCGGGCACGGTTGACCTCGGTGATGCGCAGCTGGACGGTCTTGCCGACCATCTCGCTCAGATCGCCGCCCTTGGGCACACCGGACTGGGAAGCGGGAACGAACACGCGGACGCCCTTGACGTTGACGACGATGCCGCCCTTGTTTTCCTCGGTGACATTGCCCTCGAGGACGGTCTTGTCCTCAACGGCCGCTTCGATCTCTTCCCAGGCCTTGCCGGCCTCGAGACGCTTGCGGGACAGGCGGACGACGCCTTCGCCGTCGTTGACATGGACGACGATCGCTTCGATCTGGTCGCCGACGTGGACGACATCCTCGGGCTTGACGGACAGATCGCCGGAGAAGTCTTCCAGCGGGATGTAGGCGGTGTGCTTCGTGCCAAGGTCGACTTCGATCTCGGTGGAACCGATAGCCATGACGGTGCCAGTTACCTTATCTCCATTATTCAAAGTTTTGAGGGACTGCTCGAGAAGCTCGGCAAAATTCTCCTCCTGTGCAGTTTCAACTTTCAGTTCTTCGCTCATTTTGTTGTTTACCTCCTTAATTATCCACGGCGGCGTCGATGCGCCCGCCGTTATACCCACAGTAGCTGCGTCATGGAAAAAAGGTCATATCTAATTCATCGGCATGATCGACAAGTACCACCTTCGGGCAATTCTCCTTGCAGATCATGGCAAGCCGCCCCGTATTGGAGCTCCTCGCATCCCCGACAACGACCATCGCATCACAACTCTTTGAAAGAAACGCTGCTTCTTCCTGCCGCATTTCCGTAGCTCTGCATATTGTATCAAATATTTCGCAATTTGTACACACTTTTTTTGCAATTTCCCGGCATGATTCCCACAATTTTTGCGTCCCTGTCGTCTGTGAAACCAGACAAAACGGCAAATCGCGCCGCTCCGGGCGCTCCGTGAGCCAGCTTTCGAGCGCTTCGGCGCTCTGGAAGACGTGCGCGTCAGAGGAATAGCTTGCGATCGCAATGACCTCCGGGTGGGTGGGTGTGCCGATGATCAGAAGGCTCCGCCCGTCCCGCTCCGCCTTCTGCGCGATCACGTGGATCTTCTTTACAAACGGACAGGTCGCGTCGACCGTCACCGCGCCGCGGGCCGACAGCGTCCGCTGCTCCCCGACGGGGATGCCGTGCGCGCGGATGACGACGGTCTGGCCGGGCTGCGCCTCGTCTGCCGCTGAAATTTCGCAGGCCAGCCGTTCAAAGCTCAAACGCGACATGGCGGTTGTGGATAATGGGGCCAAGCGTAACTGCGTTTTTGCAGCTGCGCGCCGTCTGCTCGGCAAGCGCAACCGCGCGCTCCACACCGAAGCAGAAGCCCGCCGTTTCAGCCAATCTGATCTGCATAGCTGTCACCGCCCAGTTCATAGATCGTTTTCAGGAGACAATCGGACGCCTGCTGGCAGGCGTCGTGGTCATTCGGGTCGAGCGCGCCGACGCGGTACGGCGTCGCCGAACACGACGCTGACCGGACAGAAGGGCGTTTTGTTGCGCGTGACGAATACCGGCACGACCGGGACCCCGGCCTGCGCCGCCATGCGCACGGCTCCCGTTTTCGCGCGCACGTGCTTTTCCCGGTTGCAGCGCGTCCCCTCCACAAAGACGAGCAACTTATCCTGTTCACGCGCCAGCGCGTCGACGCACTGACTGAATGCCGCTATGTCGTGCGCGCCGCGGTTGACGAAGATCACGCGGAATTTTTCCATGACCCAGCCGATAAACGGCACGCGGCGCAGCTCCTGCTTGGCCATGATGCGGATCATCCTTCTTTTCAGGCAGGGCAAGCAGAATCCAGATGGGGTCTGCCATGCCGGAGTGGTTGGCGCAGAAAATGCAGCTGCCCGCCGGGATCTGCTCCCGGCCCGTCACATGAAAGACCGGGTGCCAGAAAAACAGCCCGATGCGGCACAGCCACCAGCACAGATGGTACCAGAAGTTCACCCGAGCTTCCTCCTGACGATATCCAAAATGGCATTGACCGACTGCTCGACCGTATCGCCGGAGGTATCGAGCAGCACGGCGTCCGCCGCCTGCTTTAACGGCGCGATGGCGCGCTCGGAATCCTGCTTGTCGCGCTGCTTCGTCTCAGCGAGGATCTGCGCGTAGGGCGTTTTGTCGCCCTTCTGCTGCAGCTCGTCAAAGCGGCGCTTCGCGCGCACCTCGGCGCTGGCGGTCAGGAAAATTTTCACGTCGGCCTTCGGCAGCACGACCGTCCCGATATCGCGGCCATCCATGACGACGCTGTGCGTCCGGGCAAGCTGCCGCTGCATATCGAGCAGAAACGCGCGCACGCACGGCTGCGCGGACACGCCGGAGGCGTACATGGACATTTCGGGCGTGCGGATCTCCCCTGTCACGTCCGCGCCGTTGAGGATCATATGCTGCACACCGTCTCATAGCGGATATCGATGTTGACCTCGTCGATGAGGCGGGCAATGCCGTCCTTATCCTTCGGGCCGACGCCCATGAGGCGCATATAATAGCCGACGGTGCGGTAGATCGCGCCGGTGTCGACATACAGATAGCCCAGCGCCTGTGCGCAGGCTCTGGCCATGGTGCTTTTCCCGGCTCCTGCCGGGCCGTCGATGGCGATGGAAACAAAGTTGCTCATGTCGCGTCCTCCGGTGATTCTGGAATTCCTTTGCGGCAGCAGACAGCCCCGCGAGCGGCCCGTCGCCCAGGCGATCTGGAGATTGAAGCCGCCCGTATAGGCGTCGACGTCCAGAAGCTCGCCCGCAAAATACAGTCCCTGTACCAGCTTCGACTCCATGGTCTTCGCGTTGACCTCGGAGACTTTCACGCCGCCGGAGGTGACGATGGCGTCCTCGACGGGAGCTTTGCAGGCGATGGGCACGGAAAAGCATTTGATCGTCTCAAGCAGTGCTCTTCGCTGCTGCTTCGTGATGGAGTTGACCTTCTGCATGGGATCAATGCCGCTGCGGGCAATGACGACCGGGATCATAGATCTCGGCAGAAGCGCCGAAAGGCTGTTTTCAAAATCGCGGTTCTGCGCAACGGAAAAATCACGCAGAATGCGCGCGTCCAGCGTTTTTTCGTCCAGTGCAGGCTTGAGGTCGATCCTGACCGTATAGCCTGCTCCCCGCGCGCCATATGCGCGCTGGCAGAGAGGATCACAGGACCGGAGAGGCCGAAATGGGTAAACAGCAATTCCCCAAAGTCCTCATAGACGGTCTTTCCCTTCGTGTTTACAAGTTTAACCGCAATGTTTTTCAGGGCCAGCCCCTGCATTTTCGCGCAGTCGTGCCCCTTCTCGACCAGCGGGACGAGCGAACCGGTCGGCTCTATGATCGTATGTCCGAGGGCCTGCGCCATGGCATAGCCGCTGCCGGTCGAGCCGGTCGCGGGGTAGGACAGGCCGCCGGTCGCGAGAATGACGCAGTCGGCGGGCACGGGACCCTCCGCCGTTTTTACGCCGGTCACGCGGCCATCGGAAACGGCGATCTCCGCCGCTTTGCGCGGCAGGATACGCACATGGTATGCACGCAGGAACCGTTCGAGCGCATCCAGAACGGACTGCGACCGGTCAGAGACAGGAAAAACGCGGTTGCCGCGCTCGGTCTTGAGCGCACAGCCGTAGTCTTCAAAGAATTTCTTTGCGTCTGCGGGCGAAAAGCCCGCGAGGGCGCTGTAGAGAAAGCGCGGGTTCGTCGGGACGCTTTGCAGCACATCCTGCCACGGGCAGTCGTTCGTGACGTTGCAGCGGCCCTTGCCGGTGATGAGAAGCTTTTTGCCGAGCCGGCCGTTCTGCTCCAGCAGCGTCACCTGCGCGCCCGCCTGCGCGGCCATACCGGCGGCCATCATGCCCGCCGCGCCGCCGCCGACAACGACAATTTTATTCGACCCGCTCAAAGGCGTCATATTCATCCCAAATCCGCTCCAGATCCTCATAGGTTTTTGCCACGCTGTCCTCCTGCTGCAAGCCGACGGAGACGATCAGCGCGTTGACCACGCTCATCGGCGCGACGAGCGAGTCGACGAACGAGACCATGTTGCTCTTGGCGCACAGAACATAGTCGGCGACCTTCCCCGCCGGGGCCTCCGGCTTGTCCGTGATGGTGACGACGGTCGCGCCGGAGTCGTGCGCGTATTGCAGCAGTTTCACCGTCCGGCTGGAATAGCGCGGGAGGCTGATGCCGATGACGACGTCTTCCTTTCCCACGCGCAGAAGCTGCTCGAACATTTCGCTGGTGGCCGTGGAGGAAACAAGGCGCACGTTTTCAAAAATATTGCGGAAATAGAAATTCAGATAGTTGGCCAGCGCCGCGGACGAGCGCACGCCTACAATATAAATACACCGCGCACGCAGAATCGCGCCGACCGCACGGATCATCTGCGCGCGGTCCAGCGCCTCCGCTGTCATGCGGATGGCGTTGGCGTCGCGCTGCAAAACGCTCGAGACCACGTCCTGATTGCCGAACTGGTCGCTGGCGACCTCGATGCGCTGGACGCTGGTGAGCTTGTTCCGGACAAGCTCCTGCAGCGTCTTCTGCATCTCCGGATAGCCCGCGTAGCCCAGCTCCACGGCGAAGCGCACAACAGTCGACTCCGAAACCTCGACGGTCTTGCCGAGACGGCTGGCCGTCATAAACGCCGCCTTGTCATAGTTGGTCAGGATATAGGACGCGATCTTTTTCTGGCCTTTGGAAAAGGCGTGAATTTCGTTTTGAATACGGGTCAGAATATCTGCCGGCATAAGAAAAGCCCTCCGCCGCACGCGCTCAGCGCAAATATTTCACAATTTTCATATCTATTTATTTTACCGGCTTCCGCCGCGTTTTGCAAGCAGAAATCTGGGAAATGGGAATATTTTATACGGATTGCGCGCACCGGTTCGTCACAGCGGCGCAAGCAGTGCCGGAAGCTCCAGCAGGTCCGCCACAGCATAGTCGCACAGCGGCGAGATCGGCTCCGTCCGCCCATAGAGGCAGGTCGGGATCCCGGCATTGCGGCCGCCCTGCATATCGCTTGAGAGGCTGTCGCCGATCATGATGGACTGCGCGCGGTAGTCCTCGCCGCTCTCGGCGAAAACCTTGTCATAAAACAGCTTGTCAGGCTTCTTGCAGCCCATCTGCTCGGAGATGAACACGCGGTCAAAATACTGCGCCATGCCGCTGGCGGCGATGCGGCGCATCTGAATCTCCGTGTTGCCGTTTGTCACGATAAAAATTTTGTACTGCGCGTGCAGCTGCCGCAGCGCCTGTTCGCAGTGCGGCATAAAATTGCGCTGCGCACCCAATTCGCAGAAATACGCAGTGTTGAACGCCGCCGGGTCGGCCTCCAGACCGTATTCCGCGAAAAAGACGTGGAAGCGTTCGACATAGAGTGCCTCCTTTGTGATCTCGCCCCGCTCAAAGCGCTGCCAGAGCTCCGCGTCGAGTGCGCGGTAGCGCTCCCACATCTCCGGCGTGAACGGCAGGCCGAAGGCGCGGAACGCAATGGAAAGCGCGTTCCGGGAGCTGGTCTGAAAGTCAAACAGCGTATCGTCAATGTCCATGAGCAGTGCGCGAATCGGCATATCGGGAGCCTCCCACAGTTTTTTGTTTGATTGTAGCATGATTTGTGATACAATACAAAAAGATTTTTTCAGTAAGGAGTAACCCATGCAGTCTATATCGGAAATTCTGGCGCAGGAATTAAACTGCAAGCAGGAATATATTGAAAACGTCATTGCCCTTCTGGACGAAGGCAACACCATTCCGTTCATCGCCCGCTACCGCAAGGAGCAGCACGGCGCAATGGACGACACAGCGCTTCGGACGCTCGAAACACGGCTCCAATATCTGCGCAATCTTGCCCAGCGGCGCGAGGAGGTCAAGTCCTCCATCGCCGCGCAGGAAAAGCTGACGGAGGAGCTGGCGAAGGCCATCGACGAGGCGGCGACGCTCGCCGAGGTCGAGGACCTTTACCGTCCCTACAAGCCCAAGCGCCGCACGCGCGCGACCGTCGCCAAGGAAAAGGGCCTCGAGCCGCTGGCGGACGCAATTTTCGCGCAGACGCTGAAAATGGACGCGCCGGAGGTGCTGGCGCAGGCATACATTGACCCTGAAACGGGCGTAGAGACGATCGAGGACGCGCTTGCGGGCGCGTCGGATATTCTTGCCGAGCGGATTTCGGACGACGCGGAGGTGCGCAAGAGCCTGCGCACGCTTATGAACCGGCGCGGCACGGCGCGTTCGGCAGCGGCAAAGGACGAGGAGGACGACAAAACCGCCGTCTACCGGCAGTATTTCGAGTTTTCCCAGCCTATTTCCCGTTTACAGAGCCATCAGGTTCTGGCGCTCAACCGCGGCGAACGTGAGGGCGCCTTGAAGGTCAGCTTGGCCGTTGACCGCAACGAGGCGCTGCAATGCATCCGGCGCGGCGTCGTAAAGCCCGGCGGCCCGGCGATGGAATTTATCAAGTCCGTCTGCGACGACAGCTATGACCGGCTGCTGGAGCCCAGCATGGAGCGCGAACTGCGCACGGCGCTGACCGACATGGCCAACGAACAGGCCATCCATAATTTTGCTCTCAACCTGCGCCCGCTTCTCATGCAGCCGCCGGTAAAAGGTGCGGTCACGATGGGCCTCGACCCCGGCTACAGCCACGGCTGCAAGGTCGCCGTCGTGGACGAGACGGGCAAGGTGCTCGACACCACGGTCGTCTATCCGACGTTCGGCGAAAAACAGAAGCAGGACGCGATTGCGAAGCTTTCTCAGCTCATCAAGAAGGATAATGTGCGCCATCTTGCCATCGGCAACGGCACGGCCTCGCGTGAGACGGAGGCCATGGCCGTCGAGATGATCCATAAGCTTGGCGGCGGCGTTTCCTATATGATCGTCAACGAGGCGGGCGCATCCGTCTATTCCGCGTCGAAGCTGGCGGCGGAGGAATTCCCGCAGTATGACGTGAACCTGCGCTCGGCAGTATCCATCGCGCGCAGGCTGCAGGATCCGCTGGCGGAACTGGTGAAAATCGATCCGAAGGCCATCGGCGTGGGGCAGTATCAGCACGATATGCCGGAAAAGGAGCTGGACGCCGCGCTGGGCGGCGTGGTCGAGGCCTGCGTCAACGCCGTCGGCGTCGATCTGAACACAGCCTCCGCGCCGCTTTTAAAGCAGGTCGCGGGCCTCAATGCGACGACGGCGAAAAATATTGTCGCCTACCGCGAGGAAAACGGCGCGTTCACCTCGCGTGCGCAGATCAAAAAGGTGCCGAAGCTGGGGCCGAAGGCATTTGAGCAGTGCGCAGGCTTTTTGCGTGTGCCGGAAAGCAAGCAGGTGCTCGACCACACGGGCGTGCATCCGGAGAGCTACGACGCGGCGAAGAAGCTGGCGGAGCTGCTGGACATCGATCTCAAAAATGCCGGAAAGCCGGAAATGGCCAATCTTCCCGACAAGCTCCGCGCCTACGGTGCGGAAAAGGCTGCGGCAGAATGCGGCGTCGGTGTGCCGACGCTGCGCGATATTGCAAAAGAGCTTTCAAAGCCGGGCCGCGACCCGCGCGACGAGCTGCCCGCGCCCATTCTGCGCACGGATGTGCTGGACATCAAGGACTGAAGCCCGGCATGGTGCTCACCGGCACGGTGCGCAATGTCATGGGAGAATTTCGGCGATCCGTGAATTCTTCCAGAATCTTCTGTATCAAGTCCCTTCTATCGGGATTTCAGATATTGTCGATATCCTGGTCGTTTCGATAATCTTCTATTCGCTCCTGCGTCTGATCCGCTCGACGAGCGCAGCGCGTGTGGCCCGCGCGATCTTGCTGCTGCTGGCAATCACGCTGCTGACGGACGTGCTGAATCTCTATACATTAAACTGGCTGCTCAACAAGATCCTTGAGGTCGGCGCGATCGCGCTCATCATCGTGTTCCAGCCGGAGCTTCGCCGTGCGCTTGAGCGTGTCGGCGCGCAGCTGCATTTCCATCTGCTCTCGTCCGAGGCAGGCGCTTCCATCGAGCAGAGCGCCATCTGCCGCCACGGTACAGGCCTGCGAGATCATGTCGCGTGAGCGTGTCGGCGTTCTGCTCGTATTTGAGCGCGAGACGCCGCTTGACGACTATTTCAAGACCGGCACCATTGTTGACGCACAGCTGTCTGAGCAGCTGCTGCGCAACCTTTTCTTTAAAAACTCGCCTCTGCACGACGGCGCTGTCATTGTCCGAGGCGGACGTGTGGCTGCAGCGGGCTGTGTCATGCCGCTGAGCGACAATCCGCACCTGCCGAGCGACCTCGGCACGCGCCACCGCGCAGGCGTTGGCACGAGCGAGGTTTCCGACGCGGTCGTCGTGATCGTCTCGGAGGAAAACGGCACGATCTCCGTCGCCATCGGCGGCATGCTCAAGCGCCATCTGGCCTCCCCAGACGCTGCAGAAGCTGCTGTCCAATGAGCTGCTCGCGGACGAGGCTGAGAAGAAGACGCTGCTCAAACGGCTCGCCGGATGCTTCAGCAGGAAGGACGGTTCCAAATGAAAAGTAAGCTCTTCTCCCTGATCGTCTCCGTCCTTGCGGCCATGTGCCTGTGGGTCTACGTCATGACCGTCGTGAACCCGGACGTCGATCTGACCATCGGCAATATTCCCGTGACGTTCTCCGGCGCGGAGGTCCTGCGCGAGGATCACGGGCTTGTCATCACCGGCGACTATCAGGAGTTCGTCTCCGTGCATTTCTACGGCAAAAACGCTGATCTCAAGACGCTCGACCAGCATAAGGACGAGCTGAAGGCCGTGATCGACGTGTCCAAGGTGCGCAGCACGAAGGACTACACGATGTCCTACGACATCACGCTCCCCAGCGCCGTGTCCGCCTCGTCTATCACAAAGATGGACAAATCCCCTGCCAATATCACCTTCACCGTCGAGCGGCAGATCCGCAAGTCCGTCGAGGTGCGGGGCGATTTCTCCAGCGTCAAGATCGCCGAGGGCTATATGCTCGACAGCACCAGCTTTGATTTTGATTCCATCACCATCGAGGGGCCGGAGTCGGTCGTCAATACCGTCGACCACGTCCAGATCACCATTGAGCGCAGCAATGTGGATAAGACCATCACCGAATCCGTCCCCGTCGTGCTGCTGGACAAGGACGGCGCGCAGGTTGACCCGACGCAGCTGACGCTCAGCGCCGACGCGATCGAGGTCACAATGAAGATCGTCAAATATAAAGTTGTGCCCATTGAGGTGCAGTTCACCGAGGGCGGCGGCGCGAAGCTTTCCGATCTGGATTGGGACTACGAGCCCAAAGCCATTACGCTCTCCGGCGATTCCACCGTGCTCGACGGCCTCAACTCGATCCAGCTCGAGCCCATCGATCTGTCCACGCTGCCGAGCAACGACGAAACGGTCGAACGCGCCATTCTGATCCCGAACGATGCCAAGAACGTCTCCGGCGAGGAGACTGTTTCCGTCCGGATCACCATCAAGGGTAAGCAGATCAAAACGCTGCGGACGACCAACATCGTCTTCATCGGCGTCAACGAAGAAAAATTCAAGGCTACGAGCCTGTCCCAGCAGGTGCAAGTCACCATTCGCGCCGACGCGGCTGACGCGTCGCGGATCTCCGCGAACAGCATCCGTATCGTCGCCGATATGAGCGGCTATACGCAGGAGGGAACGTACCAGGTTCCGGTCACGGTCTATGTCGATGGCTTCGACTCTGCCGGAGCCATCGGACAGTATTCCATCGCCGCAACGCTTGCCGCAGCGGATGAGCCGGACGAACAGCCCTGAGGAAAATGGAGGAAACAACGTGATTAGAAGTATGACCGGCTATGGCCGCGCGGAAAAAACCATCGACGGCCGTGAGATCACCGTCGAGCTGCGGGCGGTCAACAACCGCTATCTGGATCTGAACGTCAAGCTCCCGCGCGTCTACGGCTTTGCGGAGGACGCGGTCAAGTCGCTCGTCAAGGCGAACGTGAACCGCGGCAAGCTGGATATGTTCATCACCGTTAATGTCACCGAGGATACGAGCGTCAAGATTGCACTCAATAAGCCCGTTCTGGAAGGGTATCTCGCCGCGCTCAAGTCCATCGCCTCCGATTACGGCGTCCGCGATGACATTTCCGTTACGGCCCTGTCCCGCATGCCCGACGTCTTTGTGATCGAGAAGCAGGAGGAAGACGAGCAGAAGCTGACGGACGATATCCTGTCCGTCGTCAAGGAGGCGCTTGCCAAATTCAACGCCATGCGCGAAGAAAGAGGGCGCGGCCATGGAGGCCGACCTCCGCAGCCGCGCGAAGACCGTTCTGGCGCTTGTGGAAAAGGTCGAGGCGCGCAGCCCCGTGACGCTCGCGGAGTATCGCGCCCGGCTGACTGAGAAAATGCAGGAGGTACTCGGCGCGACGAATATCGACGAGGGCCGTATTTTGCAGGAAGCCGCCATCTATGCTGACAAGATCGCCGTGGATGAGGAGACCGTCCGCCTGCGCAGCCATCTGGATCAGCTCGAGCAGATGCTGACATCCGGCGGCCCCATCGGCCGCAAGCTGGATTTCCTGCTGCAGGAATTCAACCGCGAATCGAACACCATCGGCTCCAAGGGCAACGATCTGGAGCAGGCCCGGACCGTCGTCGAGCTCAAGGCGGAGCTGGAAAAGATCCGCGAGCAGGCGCAGAACATCGAATAACCGGAGGCAGGCATGAAGCTTATTTCGATCGGCTTCGGCAACGCCGTCGCCGCTGCGCGCATTCTCGCCGTCGTCAGCCCGGACTCCGCCCCCATCAAGCGCGTCGTGCAGGAAGCGCGGGAGCGCGGGATGCTGCTCGACGCCTCGTTCGGCCGCAGAACGAAATCCGTTCTGCTGATGGACACCGACCATGTGATCCTCTCGTCCGTCACGCCCGAGACGATCTGCGCGCGTATGGAAGAAAAAACATCGGAGGAGACGAATTTGCAGCCATGAAGGGAAAACTGTTTGCGATCTCCGGCCCCTCCGGCGTCGGAAAAAATTCCGTGCTCAGCCGTGTCATGCAGCTGCGTGACCGGGTGCAGTATTCGTCTCCGCAACCTCCCGCCCCATGCGCCCCGGCGAAATCGACGGCAAAAGCTATTATTTTGTCACACGGGAGCAATTTGAACAGATGATCGCGGCGGGCGAGCTGCTGGAGCACGCCGAATACGTCGGCAACTACTACGGCACGCCCCTAAAGCCCATTCAAGCCGCGCTTGCCGCCGGGACCGACGTCGTGATGGACGTGGATGTGGTCGGTGCGCTGAACATCAAAAAGCGCCTGCCGGAGGCGGTTCTGGTCTTCATGGCCGCGCCGTCGATGGCCGAGATCCGCCGCAGGCTCGCTTCGCGCGGCGATGTTTCGCCGGAGCTGATGGAAAAGCGCATGGACCGGGCAAAATGGGAATACAGCCAGGCCGGACAATATGACTATCTCGTCGTCAACGATACGGTCGAGCATGCGGCGCAGGAGCTGCTTGCGATCATGACCGCAGAAAAGTGTAAAATGATGGATCGTATCCATTGCATAAAGGAGGAACTCTAATGCTTTACCCCGCAATGTCGGAACTTCTTAAGAATGTTGACAGCCGCTATCTGCTTGTCAATGTGGTCGCGCACCGCGCGCGTCAGCTGTCCATCGAGTCCGAACTCACGCACGAGCCGCTCGAGGAAAAGCCTGTCACGCTCGCTATCCGCGAAGTTGCCGACGGCCAGCTGAAGGCTACGCTTGACGATAAATACAGACACTGAGCACCACACTCCGGCGCAGGCAGCTGGCCTGCGCCGGGTCTTTTGAATGCCGGAATCAGCTTATTTTTTCGAAAATTTGCGGCGAATCCGTATCCATTTCTGTGCTCAACGATGCACCTGTCAATGTTAAGCTTTTTGAAATTCAACTGCCGTTCAGCATTTTCTTTTGCTTCTCCAAAAGAAAATTGACCCATTTGGATTTCCCCGGAGTTGAACCGACCAAGAAAAGTTCGTTTTTGAAGATTTCCGTAAAACGGGAACAGCTCAAATACTGCGCGAGCCGTTTGTGGGTTGATGCCCCATCGACCCGGCAGAATGCACGGTTTTTTGGGCGAATCCGTACTGCCCCATACTGCCCCACAAACGCAAAATTGATTTACCGCAGATATTTAACCGTAACTGCTCACAAATTCCGGCCGTACCGTAACAGGCGGCGCGTACCATGGCGCCCGTGGGGGTGATTCTGTGTTGTCTCATGACACCTAAAAACCTGGTGTTTGCCTGAACTGCACCCACAGTACGCACCCACCGTGTCCAAGCACCTTCTCTTCTCCCCATATCTTTTCTCTTGCAATGAGAAAAGATATGGCCGCCGGAGGCACACCCCGAGTCCAAACTTTTACCAGACAAAGGAGGAACAGGTCATGTCTATGATTGCACAGTTGGCTGTTGCAGCAGCGGTTTATGCCATTGACAGGCCCTATTCCTACCGTGTGCCGGAGGATATGCCGCTGCTGGCCGGGATGCGGGTGCTTGTTCCGTTCGGTCACGGCAACCGCCGGACGGAGGGCATTGTTTTATCCGTGCAGGAGGGAGTCGCTGCCGGACTGAAGGCCGTCGAGCAGATGCTGGACGACGCGTCGATCCTTACCGACGGACAGCTCCGCCTTGCCGCGTTTATGAAGGAGCGCTATTTCTGCACGTTTTATGACGCGGTCAAGGCCATCCTTCCCGCCGGGTTATGGTTCGACGAAAAGCGGACGCTGACGCTCGTATCCGGCGCGCAGGACAAGCTGCCGCCCGGCATGGCGAATTCCGGCGCGGCAAGGCTCGTGCAGCTGCTGACCGATCTCGGCGGCAGCGCGCCGGAGCGGACGCTCCGGCAGCAGTTTGAATCGCCGCAGGCGTTCGACGCCGCTGTGCAGGCACTGCGCAAGCGTCGCTGCTGCGCGAGACGCTTCGCTCACGCAGAAAGCGAGAAAAGACCATCAAGGTCGCCGCGCTTGCTGTCAGCGCGGAGGAAGCGGAGCAGTTTGCCGCAAAAAAGCAATTTCCGCACCCCTGCAGGCCGCGCTGCTGCGCCTGCTGTGTGCCGTCGGCGCCGGCCCCTGCCGCGAGTTGTGTGAGCTGACCGGCGCGAGTATGCAGACCGTCTCCGCCTCGCAAAGCTCGGCTTGATCGAGACATATGAGCAGGAGCAGCTGCGCAGCCCGAAGCGCGAGGACGTCCCGCCCGCCGGGCTGCTGACGCTGAACGCGGAGCAGCAGATCGCCTTCGACGGTCTGAACCGGCAGATGACGCAGGAAAAACCCGGCGCGGCGCTTCTCTACGGCGTGACGGGCAGCGGCAAGACCTCAGTCTATCTTGCATTGATTCGAAGTGCGCTGGATAAGGGTCGCTCCGCCATGCTGCTCGTGCCGGAGATTGCGCTGACGCCACAGCTGCTGCATAAAATGACCGCGCACTTCGGAAAAACCGTCGCTGTGCTCCATTCGAGTCTGCGTGTGGGCGAACGCTATGACGAGTGGCGGCGCATTGCGCGCGGCGAAGCCCGCGTCGTGGTCGGCACACGCTCAGCGGTCTTCGCACCGCTTCAAAATCCCGGTCTGCTTATCCTCGATGAGGAGCAGGAGCATACCTATAAATCCGAAAACGCCCCGCGCTATCACGCGCGGGAGATCGCGCTCTATCGCGGCGCGAAGGAGCGCGCGCTTGTGCTCTTCGGCTCGGCAACGCCGTCCATTGAGACAATGTATCTGGCCAAGACAGGCGTTTACAGCCTTTATACGCTCAAAACCCGCTACAATGGCCGCGCGCTGCCCGACGCGCGTATCATCGACATGAAGCAGGAGCTTCGCGCGGGCAATGATCTGGATTTGAGCCGCGAACTGGAAGAGGGCATCCGCGACGCGATCCTGGATAAAAAGCAGTCCATCCTGTTTCTGAACCGGCGCGGCAACAGCCGGTATCTGGTCTGCATGGACTGCGGTGACGTGCCGCAGTGCCCGCGGTGCAGCGTCCATCTGACGTACCACTCCTCAGGCCGCCGTCTGATGTGCCACTACTGCGGCTTTACCATGCCTGCACATGCACGCTGTGAAAAATGCGGCGGTGCGATGAAGGCTATCGGCAGCGGCACGCAGAAGATCGAGCAGGAGCTGAAGGCGCTGTTCCCCGACACGGAGGTTCTGCGCATGGACGCCGATACCGTGCCCGCCGCAGGCGGACATGAGGCGATGCTGAAAAAATTCCGCGAACAGCAGATCCCCATTCTGCTCGGCACGCAGATGGTCGCCAAGGGCCTTGATTTCCCGTCCGTTACGCTTGTCGGCGTCATCGACGCGGACATGAGCCTGTATGTCGACAACTTCCGCGCCGCCGAGACGACGTTTTCGCTTATCACGCAGGTCGTGGGCCGTTCCGGACGGGGTGCGGACGTGGGCTGCGCCATGATCCAGACCATGACGCCGGAGCATCCTGTGCTGCGGCTTGCGGCCAAGCAGGATTACGACGCATTTTACGAGCTGGAGCTGCAGATGCGGCAGCTGCGCAGCTGCCCGCCGTTCTCGGACCTGTTTACCATTACCGCCGCAGGGCTGGAGGAGCGCGGCCTGATCGAGGCCAGTGTCCGCCTGCGCGACGCGTTGGCTGCCAATCTCCAGAAGGAGCCGTACTGCCGCGCACCCGCGCAGCTGCTCGGCCCGGCACCGGCCAGCGTCGCCCGCGTCAATTATTCCTACCGCTATCAGCTGACGCTGGTCTGCAAAAATTCCGCGGCTATCCGCCGCTTACTCTCCTATGTCCTTGCAGAGTTCTCCAGGGACCGCAGGAACAAGGGCATCACGGCTCTGATCGACGTCAATTCCTACCAATAAAATGCGGTATCGTTTGGTTGTTTCGCCCAAACGGTTGCAATTTGTAATCAAGTCTGCTATACTATCTCCGATTTGATGCAAAGAAAGGAGCGTGACAGAATGAAACCCAGACTTCGCAGCCTGCTTTGGGAGTTTCATGGCGCTGACCCTTCTTCTGGCCGGGACAACGCTTGTATGCGCATACGATATTTCCTTCTCCGACGTACCGGAGAGCAGCTGGTTCTATGAGGACGTGATGACGCTGTCCGAATCCGGCGTCGTCAGCGGCTATCCCGACGGTACATATCGCCCCACCAAAAAGGTCACGACCGGCGAGTCGCTCAAGATGATCCTGCTGGCCGCGGGCTATCCGGAGCCGGAGCGCGCCGAGTCCCACTGGGCCAGAGGCTATCTGAATTTCGCCATCGATCAGGGCTTCCTTGTGCGCTATCAGGATATTTCCGATCTGGACGTCAATATGACGCGCGGGATGCTCGCCAAGCTGGCCGCAAACGCGCTCGGCCTGTCTGACCCCGGTACATACGGTACGTTTACCGACACCGACAGCGTCTATGTCGAGGCGCTCTACGCCGCCGGGATCGTCGGCGGCTACCCGGACGGGACGTATCGCCCGGATGCGTCCGTCTCCCGTGCGGAGATCGCTGCGATCGTCAACCGCATTTATCAGAGTCTCGAGCCCGCAGTTCCTGCAGACCCGGAGCAGAACCCGGCGGAGATCACGCTCCGCACGACCGAGCCGATGATCGACTTCATCAAGCAGAAGGAAGGCTTTCAGGAGAAGGCCGCCTGGGACTACGCCCAGTATTCCATCGGCTACGGCAGCGCCTGCGGCAAGGACGAATATCCCAACGGCATCACCGAAGCGCAGGCGGATGTTCTTCTGCGCCAGATGCTGCAGGGCTTTGAGAAAAGCTGGACAGCTTCCTGACGGAAAACAGTATTTCCCTGAGCGACAATCAGTATGACGCGCTCATCAGCCTGAGCTACAACATCGGCTCCGGCTGGATGAAAAACAGCGCGCTGTCTGCCCTGCTCAAGTCCGGATTCTACTCGACCAACGAGCTGGCCTCCGCGATGGGCATCTGGTGCCACGTGAAGGAATCGGGCGGGGACTATGTGATCCACGACGGGCTTGTCAGCCGCCGCATGGCAGAGCTGCGCGTGTTCCTCTACGCCGACTATTCCGGCTCGTCCGACGGCTTCTACTGGGTGCGCTTCGTGCAGACCGAAAAGGGCGACCGGGCGCGCGACATCGCGTTCTACGAGACGGGCAGCGCCTATGACCCGGCCTTTGAGGCCACATCCGACACCGAGATCTTCCTCGGCTGGTACACGGAATCCGGCGAGCTGCTGACCGACCTGACGGCGACTGAAAACCGCACCGTCTACGCGCAGTGGGAAAGCGATTTTTATGATTGATGTCTGACTTTTGAAAGTCCGGATTATTGGACACATCGTATGCTATACTGACCGCAGATCAACCGAAAGGAGAACTGCGTCATGGAAATTACGATGCGTTATGTCAGAGGTCATGTAGAGGTCTATACCGCGGCGGGCCAGTTCCTGTTTTCCGCCGACACCGAGGCGGAGGCTGCCGCCATGCTTGAGTAACCGCCGATCCAATCGTCTGCGGTTACTGGAGGAATAAGATGAACATTCAGATCTTCGGAAAGAAGAAATGCTTTGACACGAAAAAGACTGAACGCTGGTTCAAGGAGCGCCGAATCAAATTCCAGCAGATTGATCTGGTTCGCTTCGGGATGTCCGGCGGCGAGTTCGACAGCGTTCTGCGTGCCGTCGGCGGCGTGGACGCGCTGATTGACTGGTCGGTCAAAAGCCCGGAGATCGACCTGATGCGCTATACGGATGACAAGCGCGCAAAAGAAGATAAGCTCTTTGACCACCCGGAGCTGATGAAAACGCCCATCGTCCGCAACGGCAGACAGGCCACCGCCGGATACTGCCCGGAGGTGTGGCAGACGTGGGAATAAACACAAAGTCGGCGGAGCGCGATGCGCTCCGCCGTTTTTGCTTATTTTTTCTTTTCTCCGCCTGCCAGATCGAACATAGCCTTGCTGCGGCGCGCGAAGTGACCGACCTTCGGCATCCCCTGCGCAATGGCAGGATAGGCGTTGTCGGTGTCAGCAGTCTTCTGAATGTTGTACGTGCCGTACTGGTTGACCATGTCAAAGCAGTCGTCCGGCTGGCCGGGGAATGCATGGTTCATGGGCGTGGGATCGTAGCGGAATGTTTCGTCGTTTGCCATAAGCGTCACCTCTGTGACAGCTTTTGCGGAAAGGGGATTTTTATGCACGGCGTGGTGATAAGCCTCCCCTTGCCGCGCCTGTTCTGCGCGAAAAATTGTGAAAAGCAGATGCAGACGCCTACTCGAATGTAGGGGCCGATGCCTACATCGGCCCGTTGAGAAGTTGCGAATTCGCCGTAGGCTACCGTAAAACCGGTGCATTCTGCCGGGCCGATGTGGGCATCGGCCCCTACGCGGTGCGTACGAATTCGCCGAAGGACTTCTGGTTTTGCTGCTGCATGCTGCAACCCCTCAGGCGCTTCGCGCCAGCTTCCCTGTATCAGAGCAGCATCAGCAGTGTTCCGCCGACGACAGCAACAAGGCCGGCAGCCGATTTTTTCGTCAGCTTTTCGTGGAACACGAGCCACGAGAACAGAATCGTCACCAGAATGCTCAGCTTATCGATGGGCGCGACGACGCTCGCCGGGCCGTCCTGCAGGGCTTTATAATAGCACAGCCAGCTGCCGCCCGTGGCTAAACCGGACAGGCAGATAAAGCCGAGTTCATTCTTTGGCACCGCGCGCAGAAGCTTTCCCTTACCCGTGACGAATACCATCATCCACGACATCACAAGCACTACGCCCGTGCGAATCGCCGTGCCGAGATTCGATTCAACGCCGGAAATGCCGATCTTGCCGAGAATGGAGGTCAGACTTGCGAACACGGCGGAACCTGCCGCGTACAGAAGCCAGCTGCTTCCAGCCTTTGCCGCGCCGTCTGACTGCTTTTTCTCGATCATAAGATAAGTACCCGCCGCGATCAGTACGATGCCTGCGCCCTTTGCGATGCTCAGCGATTCATGCAGGAAAATGACTGCAAGCAGGATAGTCAGAACCGTGCTGGATTTATCGACCGGCACAACCTTATTGATATCGCCGATCTGCAGCGCACGGAAATAACACAGCCAGCTTGCGCCGGTTGCAAGGCCGGACAGAATCAGGAACAGAAGCGTTTTTTCGCTGATTGCGGAAAGCCGTTCCTGCGAACCGACGATGAACACCATCAGCCATGAAAAGGCCAGAACCACGATTGTCCGGATTGCAGTCGCAACCGTTGAATCCGTCTTTCGGATGCCGCACTTGGCCAACACCGCTGTCAAGCCCGCAAACAGTGCCGACCCGAACGCATAGAGAATCCACATAATCCCGGCTCCCTTCGATATGAATCGACGGCCCGCCTCGGCAGGCCGTCTCCAATTCTAGCACGTTTCAAGCAAAAATCACGTTATTTTTTTCCGTGGGGCGAACATTCCATGTAATGATACTTTTTTCGCTTGGCAAACAGAAAAATCACGGAGATAAGCGTTGCAAAGACCTCCGCGACCGTGATGGCGTACCAGATGCCGTCGACGTCAAAGATCAGCGGCAGGATGAGCACGGAGGCTGTCTGGAACACGAGCGTGCGCAAGGAAAGAGATCGCGGCTGAGATTAGCCCGTTTCCAAGCGCTGTAAAGAACGACGAAGCGAATATATTGAAGCCCGCAAACAAAAACGCGAACGAGAACAGCCGGAAGGCATGGCAGGTCAGCGTATAGAGCCCCTCGTCATACCCGACGAACAGCTTGCCAGCGGCGCGGCCAGCACGCTTGCCAGCACCGTCAGCACCGCGCCGGAGGCGCACATCAGCAGAACGCTCTTTTTGAGCATATTTTTCAGCTCGGCATGGTTCTGTGCGCCATAGTGGAAGCCGACGATCGGCGCGCAGCCGATGGAATAGCCGATGTAGATGGCAATGAAGACGAACTGCACATACATCAGGACGCCGTAGGCCGAAACGCCGTCCTCGCCGATGTACTTGAGCAGCTGGAAGTTGTAGAGCATACTGACGATGGACGAGGAGATATTGCTCATCAGCTCGGACGAGCCGTTGCCGCAGGCGTTCAGCAGCGGGCGCAGCTCCAGCCTCGTTCTGACGAGCCGGAGTCTGCTTGTATTCGGACGAAGGAAATAGACCAGCGGAAACAGCCCGCCCACGCACTGGCTCAGGCCCGTCGCGACGGCCGCGCCCGCGACTCCCCAGTGGAAGCCCGCGATGAACAGCGCGTCGAGCGCCATGTTCGTCACGCCCGCCGCGACCGTCGCGGCAAGACCCAGCTTCGGCTTTTCCGCCGCGATCAGGAACTCTGGAACACGTTCTGCAGCATGAACGCGGCTGTGAACGCATTGACGATGCGGCCATAGCGCACGCAGTCATCCAGCATCTCCGGCGTTGCGCCGAGAAACAGCGCGACCGGCCGCATGAACACCACGCCGGTCACCGAGAGCAGCACGCCGAGCAGCGCCGTAAAGAGAATCATCATGGAAAAATAGCGGTTGGCTTCCTCCTGCCGGCCCTCGCCGAGCGTTTTGGAGACAAGTGCAGTGCCGCCCGTGCCGATCATGAAGCCGATGCCGCCTAGCACCATAATGAACGGCATGACCAGATTGATCGCCGCAAAGGCCGTCTTTCCGGCAAAATTCGAGACGAACAGCCCGTCCACCACGCCGTAGATCGACGTAAAGATCATCATGACAATGGACGGGAAGACAAATTGGAGCAGTTTTCGATAGGTAAAGTGATCGGACAAGCGGATCTGCTGTTTCATTGCTTATTGCTGCGCCGCCGGGTCGGGCGGCGTTCCTCCTTGTGATGAAAGCGTTCTGAGCTGCTGCTCGAAGAGCAGGCGGTACTGCCGGGTCAGGCGAAGAAAGGCCGCGCGGTCGTCCGGGGACATCGCGCGCAGGGCGGCAGCCTCCGCCTCCGGGATGCGGTCGACGCGCTCGCGGGCAAGCTGCTCCCCCTTCGGCGTCAGCCGGACGAGCTTGCTGCGCTGGTCCGTGCCGGCTGAAAGCGCAAGATAGCCCTCCGCGACGAGCTTTTTGAGGGCTGAATTAACCGTCTGCTTCGGCTCGACAAGGAACTCACAGATCTCCGCCTGTGTAAAGCTTTTTTCCTCCACGCGGAGTGTGTAGAGGATCCAGAACGCACATTCGGCCATGCCGCAGGTCTTCGCCGCGCTCCGATAGAGATCGTCCAGCTTTTTCGTCTCTTTGTTGTACGCCATCAGCGCCTGATCAAAAACCCGGTTCATATCCGCGCCTCCCAACTGTCCGAAATCAGACCATTGCAGTATAGTCCGATTCCGGATGTTTGTCAAGTCTTTTTTGCTCGATTGCAGCGCCAAAGGCTCCCCCTTTCGCAAAGGGGCAATGTCATCAACTTAAGACCGGTGCATTTGTTTTATGCAAAAAAACGGCAAAACAAATGCAGTTGGTAGGGGCGGGACTCTGCTCCGCCCGGCAGGATACACCGAATTATCGAAAATCTTCGGCGAATCCGTATGCACTTACCCGCTTGGCCGTAGAGGCCGATGCCGGTCACAGCCGTTCGCGACGAAGGAGCGTTACGGATGTGGGTCTGCCGCTTGCCGGTACACATCGGCCCGGCAGAATGCACCGTTTTTACAGGAATCTACGGCGAATTTGCGCTTCTCAATGGGCCGACCGAGTCGCCGGCCCCTACAACAACCCTTCGCACTCTCTGTAGGGGCCGACGACTCTGTCCGCCCGCGGGATGTACCGATTTTACGGGAATCTTCGGCGAATTCACAGCTGCCCCCTACATCCAAAGAGGTAACTGCTTGCGGATTCGCCGCAAATTCTCGAAGGAATTCACTGCATTCTGCCGGGCGGAGCAGAGCCCCGCCCCTACCAACTGCGGTTGTATTTCAACGGTTTTTGTGTAAAACAAACCGTCTATGGTCTTAAGTTGATGACATTGCGCAAAGGGGGAGCCTTTGGTGCGGTTTACGCAGGCTTATTCCGCCGTCTTTTTGCGGAAGAACAGCCGCTCTACGCGCTTATAGAGGAAGAACGTCAGGACGGACACCAGCACGCCCTTGAGCAGGTTGAACGGCACAACGGCCAGCAGCACGAGCGTGGACAGGTCGGTGATCGCGCCGTTGACCTGCGTGCCCATGGCGATGATCGCATCGAGCGGCAGACCGTACATCACGGCGAAACGCGGGATGAGGAACCATGCGTTAAACAGGCTTCCGAACACGGTCATGACGCCCGTGCCGAGCGCCAAAGACGCGACCGCGCCCTTTTTGCTCAGCAGCTTCTGGTACAAAATCGACGCGGGCAGCACAAATGAGCAGCCGACGAGGAAATTTGCCAGATCACCGACGAACGCCGTCGACGTGCCCTTAAGCAGCAGGTGGATGAGCACCTTCAGAAATTCGCAGACCACACCCGCGACCGGCCCCAGCGAAAACGCGCAGATCAGGACCGGAAGTTCGCTGAAATCGAGCTTGTAAAACGGCGGGGCGAAGAACAGCGGCAGCTCGATCACCATCAGAACGCCCGAAATTGCCGCCAGCATCCCGACGGTCGTGATGGTGTGCGCGTGTTCAGCCGGTGGCGCTTTTTCATCACCAGCCTCTCCCCTCCCCACGCCAGCAGCACGACCGCCGCCGTGACTGCCAGACAGAGCAGCACAAATTGAACATTTTCCGAGATCGAGGCGAACAGCGTTTTCATTCAGATCATCCTTTGCAAAACAAAATAAGCACCTGAAACGAGCTTCAGGTGCTGCAAACGGACGGCCCAAATAAACTATGTCTGGCTGCCGCGTAAAAAATCTTCTTCCATCCAGACTGTACTGTCGGTACCGGAATCACACCGGTTCAGCTTGCGCTCGCGGACTTTACCGCCGGTCGGGAATTTCGCCCTGCCCTGAAGATCGATTCAATTGTACCCGTATAGTAGCACGCCGCGGGCCGCTTGTAAAGAGGCAGTTTTTCTGATATACTGAAAAAAACGAACCGGGAGGGAAGTGCCTGTGATCTGCGCCTTTACCGGCCACCGGCCGGAGCGATTGCCGTGGGGCCGGAACGAAGACGATCCGCGCTGTGCCGCACTCAAGACGCTCCTGCGCCGCACGGTGCGGGAGGTCTATGACCGGGGCTTTCATACCTTCCTGTGCGGCATGGCCCGCGGCTGCGATCAGTATTTTGCCGAGGCCGTCCTTGCCGCAAGGGCCGACGGCGCGCAGGACGCACAGCTGTGCGCCCTCGTCCCCTGCCCGTCGCAGCCGGACGGCTGGGACGAGGCTTCCGTCGCGCGCTATTGGGCGCTTCTTGCCGCCTGCGATCAGCTTGAGGTGCTGGAGGATCACTACAGCCCCGGCTGTATGCTCCGGCGCAACCGCGAAATGCTCCGCCGCGCGCAGCTGCTCATCTCCGTCTACGACGGCACCCCCGGCGGCACCGCCGCAACCGTCCGCCTTGCCGAAGAGCTGGGGATCACGGTGCTGCCGCTGTGGATGTGAGCGGTTGGGCGGCAGAATCTTTCGACGAATTTGCGGCCAACGATGCATTTTGCAATGCAGGAACTCTTCTTGAAAATTTGCAGCTGCCGTTCGCGACGAAGGAGCGTTACGGATGTGGGTCTGCCGCTTGCCGGTACACATCGGCCCGGCAGTTTGCATCGTTTTTACGGAAACCTGTAGCGAATCCACAACATTTTCAGGGCCGACAGAGTCGTCGGCCCCTACGCCGCCGGTTTTCGATTCCCCGTATTTCGTAGGGGTGGACGGCTCTGTCCACCCGCAGGATGTACCGGGTTTACGGTAATCTTCGGCTAATTCGATACTTCCCCGTGGGCCGATGTGGGCATCGGCCCCTTACAGAGTTTCGGCGAATTCGTACTGCCCCGCAGGTTTCAAACGTAAGACGTTTTTAACGCAGCTATTCAAACGTAACTATTTGCAAATCTGTTGTACCGTAACAAGGCGATCATTTTTCTCCCCATTCTTTTCCGGCAAGGCGGAAAAGAATGGGCCGCCGGAGGCGCGTCGGAAACGGCCTAGCCGGAACGCGCGCTGACCCTCATTCCGGCATCTTCAGCCCGTGCATGACGCCGGTTTTTGCGCTGGAGGCGACGTCTGCGCCGACGACCTGGCCGTCTTTGACCAGAAGCGTTGCGTAATACACGCCGCTTTCGTCCGGGTAGTTTGTGATCCGGTAGACGTAGCGCGTCAGCTCCTTGCCGCTGTATTGCAGCAGATCGTAGCCCTGCGAGACCTGAAGCTCGTTGTAGCGCAGGAAGACCTCGCTGGGGTCAGCCGGGACGGTGACCTGCTGAGTCTTGACCGGCTCCGGCTCGACCTGCCAGCCGTAGCTCTCGAGGAAGGCGATGCGCGCCTCGTTCGTTGCACCCTGCGTGCCTGTTTTCGCGGGCTTTTCCGTTTCGCCGCCCGCGCCGCGCAGACAGAGCGCCAGCACGACCGCCGCCGCGATGAGCAGCAGTACGATGAGCAGCAGTCTTCTTTTGGGGACCTTCGCCGTCATGATGACCATGGAACGATTCCTCCGATCTATTTGATTGCATGGTACAACCTATGCAGACCGATTTTATTTATGACAGGAGCAGCCATATGCAGAGACTGGACAGAATTCTGAGTGAGGCGGGCGTCGCCAGCCGGAAGGCGCTGCGCGCGATCATCCGCGCGGGCCGCGTAACCGCAGACGGCGCGGTCGTGACCGACGAGAGCCGGAAATTTGACGAAGCAGTGGTCCATATCACGGTGGACGGAGAGCCGGTGCGCCTGCGCGGGCCGGTTCTCATTATGCTCCATAAGCCAGCAGGCTATCTGACCGCCGCCGACGATCCGAAGGCGAAGACCGTCATGGAACTTGTGCCGGACGAATACCGGAGACTCGGCGTTATGCCCGTCGGCAGGCTTGACAAGGATACCGAGGGGCTTCTTCTGCTGACGAACGACGGCGATCTGGCCCACCGCATTCTGTCTCCCCGTCACGGTGTCTGGAAGCGCTATTACGCCGAGCACGAGGGCCGGACAGGGCCGGAGGATGTGCGCGCGTTCGAGCAGGGACTGGTGCTGGCCGACGGCCTGCACTGCCTGCCGGCGAGGCTCACGCCGCTGTCTGACGGGCGCTCCATCGTCTGCGTGCAGGAGGGAAAGTACCATCAGGTGCGCCGGATGCTCGCCAGCAGGGGCTGTCCGGTAACATATCTGCGGCGCGAGGCAGAAGGCGGATTGACGCTCGGATCTCTCCCGCTCGGACAGACAAAAGAACTGAATATTGTGGAAGCCGAAGGGCTTCTGCAGAATATCCTGTGATTTTGACGGAAGAAAAAACTTGCATAATTTGAGATGTAGGCCCCCTGAATTTGGAGCAAATGACGAAAAACTATGAAAATGCCACAAAAAAAGATAGCCGTTTTCAAATAAAATGTCAAAAAGGCCTTGCGCTTCTGCCGAAAACGTAGTATTATGTCAATGGTTGTTTGTGTAAAAAGCAAGTTGTAATAGGGAGGGCGTATTATGTCCAGCCGCGTTTTTCAGAGTGTGATCGTCCAGATGAAGGAGGCGACCGACCGCATGATCGGCGTGATCGACGCCGACAGCACCGTGATCTCCTGCAGCGACACCTCGCGCATCGGGGAAAAATGGCCCGAGGCCGTGATCAAGCTTAACAGCGCCCCGGATTCCATTGTCGTCGTCGACAAAAAGACCTTCAAGCCGCTCGTTTCCTGGAGCGCCTACTTTGACTACGCCGTGTTTGCCGAGGGCGACGACGAGATCGCCAGAAGTCTGTGCGTCATGGCCTACGTCGCGCTCAACGGCGCGAAGACCTACTATGAGGAAAAGCACGACAAGGGAACCTTCGTCAAGAATATCATCACCGACAACATTCTGCCGGGCGATATCTATATCCGCGCGAAGGAGCTGCACTTCGTCACCGACGCGCCGCGCGCCGTCTTCCTCGTCCGGCAGGTAGGCCGGGCGGATGTCGCCTCCGTCGATGTGCTTTCCGGCATGTTCCCGGATAAGCAGCAGGACTTTGTCCTGTCCATCAATGAGACGGATATCGCCATCGTCAAGCAGATCGCACCCGGCACGGAAAAGGGCGAGCTTCTGCAGACGGCGCAGACCATCGAGCAGACGCTCCGGTCCGAGCTGTTCGTCAAGACCGTCATCGGCATTTCCACTGTCGCGGGCCATCTGCGCGAGTTGGCCGACGCCTATAAGGAAGCGCAGGTCGCCATCGAGGTCGGCAAGGTCTTCGAGACGGAGAAAACGATCATCAATTATGAAAATCTTGGCATTGGACGCCTGATCTATCAGCTCCCGACGACGCTCTGCGAGATATTCCTGTCAGAAGTGTTCAAGAAGAACTCTATCGACACGCTCGATCAGGAGACGCTGTTCACGATCAATAAGTTCTTTGAGAACAATCTGAACGTCTCCGAAACGTCCCGCAAGCTGTTCGTCCACAGAAACACGCTGGTGTACCGGCTTGAGAAGATCAAGAAGCTCACCGGCCTTGACCTGCGCGAGTTTGACGACGCGATCATCTTCAAGGTCGCCCTCATGGTCAAGAAGTATCTTGTCTCGCGCGAGAACAGACTCATCTGACCCGCGCAATGCTTTGAAAATCGGAGTTTAACATGATCGAATTACAGGATGTGCATAAAACCTACGACACCGGCACGATCGCGCTGAACGGCATTTCCATGAAGATCGACGACGGCGAATTTGTCTTTCTGGTCGGCCCGTCCGGCTCCGGCAAGTCCACCATCATCAAAATTCTGACCGCCGAACTGCGCCCGACCTCCGGCAGCGCGCTTGTCAACGGCTTTGCCGTCGAAAAGCTCCGCAGCCGCGCCGTGCCGTACCTGCGCCGGACGCTCGGCGTCATCTTTCAGGATTTCCGCCTGATTGGCGACAAGTCCGTCTATGAAAACGTCGCGTTCGCCATGCGCGTCATCGGCGCGCCGGAGAAGGAGATCCAGAAGCGCGTGCCGTATGTGCTCGAGCTGGTCGGTCTTGAGACGAAGGGCCGCCGGCTCCCGAACGAGCTGTCCGGCGGCGAGCAGCAGCGCGTCGCCATCGCAAGAGCGCTTGTCAACAATCCCAGCGTCATCATCGCCGACGAGCCGACGGGCAACCTTGACCCGGCGCGTTCGCTCGAAATTATGATGCTGCTCGAACAGATCAACGCCCTCGGCACCACGGTTCTGGTCGTCACGCACGAGCGGGAGCTTGTCAACCGCTTTACCAAGCGTGTCGTCGCCATCAGCGAGGGCAGGATCATCAGCGACGGAATGGACGGGTACTATCTCAATGAAGAAGAATAATATCGGTTACTTACTGCGCGAGGGCTTCCGGGGCGTGTTCCTGCACGGCTTCATGTCCTTCGCGGCCATCTGCGTGACGGTGGCGTGCCTCATTATCATGGGCTCGTTCTGCCTCATTCTCTATAATACCAGCGCCATGGTCAAAGAGCTGGAGCAGAAGAACGAGATGCTCGTCTACATCGACGAGAGCTATTCCGAGGCCAAGGCCAAATCCGTCGGTTCGCAGATCAACCTCATCACCAACGTCCGCTCCGCGACCTTCGTCTCACGCGATCAGGCGCTTGATGATTTTGTCGAGACCCTGAACGACCCGGATGCGTTTGCGGGCATCGACCCCGATACGCTGCGCGACCGCTATGTCGTCACAGTCGAGGACAACTCGCTTCTGAAGCAGACCTACGACAAGCTCACGCAGATCGAGGGCGTCGCCGAGGTCGTTGCACACTTCGAGATCGCCGAGGGCTTCCAGACCGTGCAGAACGTTCTGAATATCGCCTCTTTGATCATTGTCTCGGTGCTGTTTGTCGTCTCGCTGTTCATCATTTCCAACACGGTCAAGCTTGCCATGTATTCCCGCAGCGAGGAGATCGCCATCATGAAGATGGTTGGCGCGACCAACGCCTTTATCCGACTGCCTTTTTATCGTCGAGGGCTTTATTATTGGTATTATCGCCGCCGCAGTCGGCTTCTTCCTCGAATGGGGCCTGTATGACTTCGTTCTTTCGAAGATCGCGCAGCTCGACACGCTCAAGCTGTTCGTCCTAACTCCGTTCACGGACGTCATTGAGATCGTCGCAGCCGCCTACGCGATCACGGGCTTCCTCGTGGGCGTGTTCGGCAGCTTGCTGTCCATCCGGAAGTTCCTGAAGGTGTAATACCGGGAGGTACCCTTACTTATGAAACAAAAGAAAAGCGGCTCCGCCCGCCGGATCGTCTGTTTGGTATTGGCCGCCGTGATGCTGCTGGGCCTTGTCTCAAGCGCCCTCATTATCATGGTCAACGCCGCGTCCAGCTCGGAGATAAAAAAGAGCTCTCCGGACTTCGCAATCAGCAGGCAGAGCTCAAAAAGGAGCGCGAAGCGCTTCAGGCAAAGATCAAGGAAAACCAGTCCAAAACGCAGACGCTCGTCGATAAGAAATCCGATATCGACCAGCAGATCAGCATGACGCAGGCGTCTATCAACAACCTGAACGAGCAGGTGCAGCAGTACAGCCTGCTGATCGCCAACAAGCAGGCCGAGCTCGAAGCGTCCCAGGCCGAGGAACAGCGCCTGAACGAGCAGTATAAGACCCGTATCCGCTCCATGGAGGAGACGGGCAATATCTCCTACTGGGCGATTTTGTTCGGCGCGAACAGCTTCTCGGATCTGCTGGACAAGATCGACGTGATTCAGGAGATCGCCAAGGCGGACCAGCTGATGCTGGAAAAGATGAAGGCAGTTTCCGAAAATCGTACTTCTGAGCGTACAGAACTCGAGCAGCAGATGGCAGAGCTCGACGTGACGCGCGAGGAGCTTGATCAGCAGGAGCTGGAACTGGAGGATCAGCGCGCTGAGGCGGATACCTGCTTTGGCGATATGATGAAAGCCTACGAGGAAATGAACGCCGATTACGAGCAGAACATGGCCGACGAGGCCGAGCTGTCTGACGAGATTGCCAAGTCCGAGGCCGCCTATTATGCCGCCCTTTCCAAGGAGGAGGCTGAGCGCATCGCAGCGCTGAACCGGCAGAACAACAATAAAGGCTCGAACAGCAATTCCAGCGGCGCGACCAACACGGGCGGCTGGCTGTATCCCCTTCCGTATCAGTGTCAGGTCACGGACTCCTATGGCTACCGCACGCACCCGCTGACCGGCAAGTACAGCTGGCACAACGGCGTGGACTTCGGCGCGGCAGCCGGTACGGCGATCCTTGCGACAAAATCCGGCACGGTCACGACGGCGGCCTATTCCGCAGCCTGGGGCTATTACGTGGTCATCAACCACGGCGACGGCTATTCCACCCTCTATGCCGCGCGGGTGCTGGCCAGTCAGGCGCAGCTGCTGCTGATGGACGAGCCGTTTGCCTCATTGGACTTTCTGACGCGCGGTGAATTACAGTCGCAGCTGCTCGCCATCCAGAAAAAGCTCCCGCGCACCATCGTCCTTGTCACGCACCAGCTCGAAGAGGCGCTGCTGCTCGGCCAGAAGATCGTCGTCATGCACCCGGACAGCACCATCCGCGAATTTGATCTTTCCGCCCTCCCCTACCCGCGCGACGTGGAGCAGCCCGCGCTGCGCGCATTAAAGGCCGAGATCACGGACGAATGCCGGAAGCCCACGGCAAGCGAATAACAGACCGGCCTTCGGCGGATCCGGATGCACCCGCCCGCTTATGCAGGGAAACGGCGATATAAAAAGTCTACCGACTCCACGATGGTATTCAGAAGAAATCTGTCCATCCGGTCGATCACGCGGCCCCGCAGGCCCTGCGGGACCGGATAAATGACCTCCGCAATGCTGCCGGCAATCGCGGCGGCAGAGAAAAAACGACGTTCAGCCATCTGGCTTGCTCTGTTTCAGCCCCTTTAAAATGATCTCCGACAGTCCGACCAGAACCAGAAACCCGCCGAACAGCTTCCGCAGCAGCTCCGCGTCCACGTTCTGGGCCAGCAGCGCGCCGCCCACGGCGCAGACGCTGCCTGCAAGGGCTGCGGGCCAGACTGCACGCCAGACGATCTGCTTATTTTTGATATGAAAGATCAGCGCGCAGGCCGCACAGGGAAGAAAATACAGCAGATTCACACCCTGCGCCGCTCGCTGCTCCATGGACAGGACAGCGGTCATCCAGACCATCAGCAGGCTTCCGCCGCCGATGCCGAAGCCCGATAAAACGCCGCAGACAAGCCCTGCGGCAGCGGCTGCAAGCAGCGTCAGCATACGATCAGGCGGATACCCCCGCAAGGATCACACCGCCGAGGATCAGGTGCAGCGCCCTGGCCGGCATTTTTCGGAACAGAAGCCCCGCAAGAACGCCGCCGGCCGCACCGCCGATGAGATAAGGAAGCGCGTCCGAAACCGGCAGGCTGTCATGCAGCGCATAGATCACGATCGAAACGATGCACAGCGGCAGGATCACTGCGATTGCGGACGAAAAGGCCGCCTTATCCTCGAGCCTGCAGAGCCAGATCAGAAGCGGCACGAGCACCATGCCGCCGCCCGCACCGAAAAATCCGTTGACAAAGCCTGCCAGCGCACCTGCCAGCAGGCAGAAGCCGATGCGCGGCTGTGTGTATTCCCGCATCTGAAAACCCCCTTCCCATGGCATAGTCTGCCGTGAGAAGGGGCGTTTATACGCGAACAGCCGCCCGGATGGGCGGCTGTTGGAGACGGGATTATTTCGTGGTGAACTTCATACCGAACGGAACGGTCGTGTACGCGTTGTCGCCGACAACGCCGTCGTGCCACGCGTTGTAATCCGCAGTGCGCAGAGCATTTTCAACGAGCGTGTCGCGGTAGGAATTGCCGAAGCCGTCGAAGTACATGACGTGCACGCCATAGGACGTCTCAATGATGCCGGTGTCGCCGGGCTGACGGCTCGCATCGAAGCACCAGTCGTTGAACTCGGTGACCATCTGGCCGGGCATGATGTTCTCATACAGACCGCCCTCGTCGCCGTTGGAATCGTCGGTATTCTCCTTGGCCAGCTCACCGAAGCTTTCCGCCGTCTTGTCACCGGCGTTAAACTCGGCAAGGATCTCGTCGGCCTTTGCGCGGGCCTCTTCCATCGCAGTCTCGTCGGAGGTGTCGCTGACGGAGAAGAGGATGTGGCGGACGTTCGGCAGCTGATAGTCGTTCGTGCTGCGGGAGATGAAGTACAGAACGTAGTAAACGCCGCTGTCGTTCGCGATATAGGTCGTGTCGCCTTCCGTGCGGGATGCGTCGAACAGCCAGTCGGCAACGTCGCTGCTCAGCGAGGAATACAGCTGGTCTTCCTTCAGCGTATAGCTCTCGTCAGCATAACTTTCCTTCGCGGAATCCTGCGCGTTTTCATAGGCTGCGTTGATGAAGGCCTGCTCGTCGTGTGCGGTGTCGGCGGCCATCGTGGAGGCCATCTCCTCCTTGAGCGCGGTCAGCTCTTCCTCAGACAGCTCCTCGGTGGTGTCGCTGCTGTCCGCTGTACTTTCGTCGCTGCTGTCCGCTGTGCTTTCGTCGCTGCTGTCCGTCGAGGTCTGGAACAGCGAGTCGGAGACGAGGAACTGCCGGTAGGTCACGGCGTCATAGCTGTTGGGGTTCGCTTCATACTCGGCGGCAATCTCCGCGTCAGTATAGGTGAAGCCGCTGTTGATGGACTGCGCGTAGCTGCTTGCAAGCGTTGTAACTTCAAGATATTCGCGGAAGCTCTTCTCGCTGCAGCCCGTGCCGTAGACGGCCGCGATATAGCTGTTGCGGTTCATGTTGGAATAGGCGGCGTAGAGATCGAGCGACGTGAGCTGCGACTCGATGGCAGCCTGCTCCTCCTCGGAAAGCGTGTAGCCGTTGGCTTTGGCCTCGTCGGCGATCGCGTAGACCTCCGCTGCGGTGGTCAGACCCTGCTGGGTGAAGAAATCGGCCCAGGTCTCACCGGTGTCGGCGTCATAGGTCTGCTCGTCGAGCGGAGAGTTGGTGTCCAGGATATAGCTCATAAAATCGCCGTACTGCTCCTGCATGGTGCTGTAGGCGTTTTTATAGAAGTAGTTGACCATAGCCGGGGAAAGGTTGTGGCCGCTGACGGTCGCGGCGGTGGTGTGCGAGGCAAAGAAGCCGCTGGTCAGCATATAGAAGAAGACAACGATACAGACGACCAGAACGGTGCAGACGGCGATCAGCGTCGTCTTCAGGCCCTTGCTCATGCCTTTCTTTGCTTCATTGGCAGTCTCAGGAACTGCTGCCTGTTCCTTGCGCTTGTTTTTTTCACGGGATGCGCTCATTTGGGATCATTCCTCTCATAAGTCTGGGTTTTTGCCCGAAAAAAGCGGGAAGTCATCCCCTCAGGCAATTCAATGCGTATTATACCGAAAAGACGCGCCATATGCAAGCATAATTTTGCGGAATATGCAGAAAAAGAAAAGCCCTTTGCCAGAGCAAAGCGCTTTTGGGCAAAAACGTATCCCCGCAGAAGCCGTGCGAATCCAATTATAACCTGCACGAAAGGGCAGGTGGGTTGCCTCTTTGCTGCTTCTCTGCTTCCAACGTCCACCACCGGTCAAAGCCGTGGGCGGGAGGCCTGCAATCGACAGCAAAAGTTCCGGCATCCCCTGAATATAATGTGGGTTTAAGTGGACCCGTCACGCACCCCGCAGGGACACGTCTTTACGATCTCATATTCTATTGTGGGCTGCAGAGGCTGCGTTTATGCCTCCGGCTCTTCCTCGTCCTCGTAGATCAGATCCATCAGCGCACTGTAGACCGCCTCAAGCTCTGCGTCGTCTTCAATGGCCTCAAGGAATTCCTCGCCGTTTTCCTCCACGGACTTGAGGATGCTGACCTCAAGATCCTCGGCCTCATCGTCGCCGGAGCCTGCCGGAACGAGGGCCAGATAGCGGCTGCCGTCGTGCTCGAGCTCTGCAAGGACCTCAAGCTCATATTCCTTGCCGTCTTCGTCGGTGATGCTGATGAAATCGTCGCCGTACTGCTGTTCCATGGGAAGCCTCCGTATCGTTTGCTTTCATGCTCCTATTCTAACCGGAAGACCGTATAAAATCAAGAGGAATTTGCTGACCGTTTCCGCGAATTGCGCGGTACAATGCCGGATTTGTTGCAAATATATCCGAATATTCGATATTTTCCACAGAAAATGCACGCAAAAACAGGAAGAATAAAATGCGTGCATGGATTTCAAAATTTGTTTTCAAAATAATTGACAGATGTGTTATAATCATTAAGATAAAATGCGATTATGCGGCGCTGCGCCGCCTGCCTGTATGCCAGAGCAAACATGGAGGTTCCGTATGGCAAAACAAGATAACATGAACAGCGGAAAACGAGCCGGAGGCGTCGGACATATCTTCGCGGTGATCGGGAAGATCGTCGGCACGATCCTTCTGACGGCGTTTCTGACGGCCCTGATCTTTGCGTGCCTGTTCGCGGTCTATGTAAAAAACGATCTGTCCGAGCAGGCGCAGTGGGCCTCCGACAGCTTTTCCATGGAGCAGACCTCCGTCATCTATTATGAAGACCCGGATACCGGAAAGTATGAGGTGCTGCAGGCCATCTACGGCGGCTCGAACAGCACGTTCGTCGAATACGACGATATCCCCAAGAACCTCATCAACGCCTGCATCGCCATCGAGGACAAGCGCTTTGAAAAGCACCAGGGCGTCGACTGGGTCACGACGATGCGTGCCTGCTTCAAAATGTTCCTCGGCAAGAGCGAGGCCGGCGGCTCGACCATCACGCAACAGTTCATCAAAAACGCCACCGGCGAACGCGAGGTGACCGTGCGCCGCAAGCTGGTCGAGATCTATCGCGCGCTGGAATTCGAAAAAACGCACACCAAGCCGCAGATCATGGAGCTGTACCTGAATATCATCCCGCTCGGTGAAAACTGCCGCGGCGTGCAGTCCGCCTCGCGCGTGTACTTCGGCAAGGACGTCAAGGATCTGACGCTGGCGGAGTGCGCGTCTTTGATCGGCATCACCAACAACCCCTCGCGCTATGACCCGTATATCAGCGCAGAAAACAACAAGGAGCGGCAGGAGATCATTCTCTCCGAGATGCTCAAGCAGGGCTATATCAATCAGGCCCAGTACGACGAGGCCGTCGCGCAGGAGCTGGTATTCACGAACGCCAGCCGCGAAAAGAAAAAGTCCGACGACAATTACTCCTGGTTCGTCGATCAGGTTATCAACGACGTGGTCAACGACCTGTGCGACAAGACCGGCTATGAATACGACATCGTCTATACGATGGTCAAGACCGGCGGCTACCAGATCTATTCCACTGTCAACCCTGATGTGCAGGCCGCCGTCGATCAGGTCTATGAGGATCTTTCGAGCCTGCCCGCAACGGCCAGCTCCCAGCAGCTCCAGTCCGGCATCGTCATTGTCGACAATACGACCGGCGATATCGTCGCTCTGGCTGGAGGCGTCGGCAAAAAGCAGGGCAGCCTCGTCTGGAACTGTGCGACAAGAAGCCTTCTGTCCCCCGGCTCCATCATCAAGCCCGTCGCGGTCTACGCGCCCGCCATCGAGCTTGGCCTCATCACGCCCGCGACCGTCATGGACGATACGCCGTATTCCTTTACCGATACGGCGACCTGGCCCAAGAACCTCGACTCGACCTACCGCGGCCTCGTGTCCGTGGAAGAGGCCGTCGAGCAGTCGATTAATACCGTCCCGGTCAAGCTCGTGGCGCAGATGACGCCGGAATACAGCTATTCCTTCGCCAAGGACAAGATGGGACTGTCCACGCTCGTTTCCTCGTATAAAACCACGAACGGCGAAGAGCTGTCCGACGTGAACCTCTGGGCGCTCGCCCTCGGCAGCCTCACGCGGGGCGTGACGGTCCGCGCCATGACGGCGGCTTACGCCGCGTTTGCCAACGAGGGCGTCTGGCGCGAGGCCCGGACTTACACCGTTGTGAAGGATTCGAACGGACAGGTCATTCTGGACAACACACAGGAATCCCACGTCGCCATGAAGGACATGACCGCGTGGTATATCACCGACATGCTCGAAACGACCGTCGAGAAGGGCACCGGCACGGCGGCGCAGCTGGAAAACATGACCGTCGCCGGCAAGACCGGCACGACCTCGCGCGATTTCGACCGCTGGTTCGCGGGCTATACGCCGTATTATACCGGCGTCGTCTGGTGCGGCTACAACGACCCGGAGGAGATCGTGCTGACGGATTCCGACACCAACCCCTCCATCGTCATGTGGCAGAAGGTCATGCGCCTTGTGCATCAGAACCTGAAGGATAAATCGTTCAAGCAGCCCGCCAATCTCGTGGAGGTCACGGTCTGCCGTGACAGCGGCCTGCTGCCGTCCGACGCCTGCGCGCTCGACCCGCGCGGCGAGCGCACGGTCCGCGTGACGCTCAGCGCGCATGACGTGCCGACGGCGCAGTGCACCGCCCACAAGCTGGTCGACATCTGCAACGCCTCCGGCCATGTGGCCAACGAGTTCTGCGCGCAGGTTCCCGGCAACGCCACGCACAAGGCCGCGCTGCTCGATGTGTCCCGCGCCTTCCCCAAAAACGGCGTTGTCGTGCTCGATCAGGCCTACGCGATCCTGACGGGCAATCTTCCGGCAGGGTATTATGCCGCCGTTTCGCCGGACGTGGATTCGATCAACGTCGAGTGCTATATCCACAGCGAGGACGATCTGCCCGAACCTGAGCCGGAGGAGGACGAGGAGGACGACGAGTCCGATCCGGACGCGTCCGACATCTGGAGCAGCGCCGCAGACGGCGGCACCCCATAATCAAACGCAGACAGGAGAGCAATATGTGGCTTGCTGACAGCTGGAAGGACTATGAGGTCCTCGATACCTCCGCCGGGGAAAAGCTCGAACGGTGGGGGAAATACATCCTCGTGCGCCCGGATCCGCAGGTGATCTGGAACACGCCGAAGGACGATCCGCTCTGGCGGAAGTATGACGCGCGCTACGCGCGCTCGAACACCGGCGGCGGAAAATGGCAGAATCTGCGTCTGCCCGCCCAATGGCAGGTGCGCTATAAGGAGCTGACCTTTCAGGTCAAGCCCATGAATTTCAAGCATACCGGCGTTTTCCCGGAACAGGCTGCCAACTGGGACTTCATGATGGAGAGAATCCGCAATGCGGGCCGTCCCGTCCGCGTTCTGAACCTGTTCGCCTATACGGGCGGCGCGACCATCGCCTGCGCCGCTGCGGGCGCAAGCGTCTGTCACGTCGATGCGGCCAAGGGCATGGTGCTCTGGGCAAAGGAAAACGCAAAGGTCTCCGGGCTTGAGGACAGGCCCATCCGCTGGATCGTGGACGACTGCGCCAAGTTTGTCGAGCGCGAGATCCGCCGCGGCAAGACCTACGACGCGATTATCATGGACCCGCCAAGCTACGGGCGCGGCCCGTCCGGCGAGGTCTGGAAGCTGGAGGAGAACCTGTATCCGTTTGTGGAGCTGGTCAGCCGCGTGCTTTCCGACGATCCGCTGTTTTTTATCATCAATTCCTATACGACGGGTCTGGCCCCGTCCGTCATGCGCTATCTGACGGAGACGATCGTCTCGAAGAAATACGGCGGCTATACCCAGTCTGACGAACTGGGCTTGCCGGTGCGCGATACGGGCCTGGCTCTGCCGTGCGGCGCGACGTGCCGCTGGACAAAGGAGAAGCCATGACCACAGCGATTCAGGTAAACGACCTGCATTATACGTATGAGGGTCAGGACGGCGGCGAGACGCATATCGTCTTCGACGGCCTGAGCCTGTCCATTGAGCAGGGAAGTTTTGTCGCCGTGCTCGGACATAACGGCTGCGGCAAGTCGACGCTTGCCAAGCATTTTAACGCCATTCTCCTGCCCGCAGGCGGCAGCGTGACGGTCTACGGCATGGATACGAAGGACGAGGAGATGCTTCTCGCCATCCGGCAGCACGTCGGCATGGTCTTCCAGAACCCGGACAACCAGATCGTCTCCAATGTCGTAGAGGAGGACGTCGCCTTTGCGCCGGAAAACCTCGGCGTCGCGTCGCAGGAGATCCGGCAGCGCGTCGACGACGCGCTCAGGGCCGTCGGGATGTACGACTACCGCACCTACGCCCCGCAGCTCCTGTCTGGCGGGCAGAAGCAGCGCGTGGCCATCGCGGGCGTGCTCGCCATGCAGCCGCAGTGCGTCGTGCTCGACGAGCCGACTGCCATGCTCGACCCGCAGGGCCGGCGCGAGGTGCTCGATACCATCGAACGGCTGAACCGGGAAACCGGCATGACGGTCATTCTGATCACCCATCACATGGACGAGGCCGCACGCGCGGACCGCGTGATCGCCATGTCCGAGGGCAGGATCGTCGCCGACGGAACGCCGCAGGCGGTCTTCGCGCAGGAGCCGCTGCTGCGCAGCGTCGGCCTCGACGTGCCGCAGACCGAGCAGCTGCTGCTGGAGCTGAAGCGCCGCGGCGTCGACATTCCGACCGACGCGCTGACGCCGGAGGCCTGCGCGCAGCTGCTCCGGCAGCGCATCGCGCGCAGCTGAACCAGAACACCCGGAGGAAGAAGCCTTGACGCCTATTTTAGAGATACAGAAGCTTTCCCATATCTACAGCCCGGATACGCCGTTTGAACACGCGGCACTTTCGAACGTCGATCTGACGATCAGCCGGGGCGAGTTCGTCGGCCTCATCGGCCATACCGGCTCCGGCAAATCCACGCTGGTGCAGCATATGAACGGCCTTCTGAAGCCGACGTCCGGCCATGTGCTGTTTGACGGCCGCGACATCTGGGAGGACCCCAATTCACCCGCCAGATCCGCTTCCGCGTCGGTCTGGTGTTCCAGTACCCGGAATATCAGCTATTTGAGGAGACTGTCTACGCCGATATCGCCTTCGGCCCGAAAAACATGGGCCTTTCCAAAGACGAGATCGACGCGCGTGTCCGCCGTGCGGCGGGCTTTGTCGGCATTTCCGAGGCGGAGCTTGCCAAATCCCCATTTGATCTTTCCGGCGGGCAGAAGCGCCGCGTGGCCATCGCGGGCGTGATCGCCATGGAGCCGGACGTGCTCATTCTCGACGAGCCGACGGCGGGACTTGACCCCGCAGGCCGCGAGAGCATTCTCAAAAATATCCGCGATTATCAGGCCGCGCAGCAAGCGGCTGTTGTGATGGTCAGCCACTCGATGGAGGAGATCGCCTCCAACGTTGACCGCCTGATCGTCATGGAAAAGGGAACCGCCGTCATGACCGGCGCACCGTCCGAGGTCTTTTCCCACGCGGCGGAGCTTGTCTCCATGGGTCTGAATGTGCCGTGCATGACGCAGGTGCTGCTGCGGCTGCAGCAGCTCGGCGTGAACGTCCCGGCCTCGGCCTATACGGTCGAGCAGGCGGCAGATCTTCTCGAACCGCTTCTGAAGGGGGGCGCGCAGATATGCTGAAGGACGTGACCCTCGGCCAGTTTTTCCCCGGCAGCACCCCCATCCATAAGCTCGACCCGCGCACGAAGCTCGTGCTCGTGATCGTCTATATCGTCGCGCTGTTCCTTGCCAAGTGGTTCGTCTCCTATGTGGTCATTGCCGCGTTCCTCGCCATCGTCATTGCCATGAGCAAGATCCGCTTGAAGGTCGTGCTCAAAAACCTCAAGCCGCTTCTGTTCATCATCATCCTGACCGCGCTTTTGAACCTGTTTTACGGACAGGGAGAACCAATTGCGCAGTTCTGGATCTTCAAAATCACAAAATCCGGCATTCAGAACGCCGTTTTCATGGTGCTTCGCATTTCCCTGCTCGTGGCCGGAACATTTATGTTAACCTATACAACCTCGCCGATCGCGCTGACGGACGGATTGGAAAGCCTGCTGTCGCCGCTTAAAAGGCTGCACGCGCCGGTGCATGAGCTTTCCATGATGATGTCCATCGCTCTGCGCTTTATCCCCACGCTTATTGAGGAAACGGACAAGATCATGTCGGCGCAGAAGGCCAGAGGTGCGGATTTTGAATCCGGCAACCTCCTCAGCCGCGCCAAGGCGCTCGTGCCCATTCTTGTGCCGCTGTTCATCAGCGCGTTCCGCCGGGCCGACGAGCTTGCGACCGCCATGGAATGCCGCTGCTACCACGGCGGCGAGGGCCGCACAAAGCTCTCCGAGCTGCACTATCAGAAGCGCGATTACCTCGCCTACCTCTCCGGCGCAGCCCTCCTCGCCGTCATGATCGTCCTGCGGCAGCTTGGCCTGTAACAAAAGGCTCCCCTGAAAGGTTGCAGCAGGCAGACGAAAAAAGCGAAGGCCCGATGCGAATCCGTACTGTATCTACCCAATGAGTTGTAGGGGCCGATGCCCACATCGGCCCGATGAGAAGTTACGAATTGCCGAAGATTACCGTAAAAACGATGCAATCCGCCGGGCCGATGTGGGCATCGGCCCCTACAAGCGCCCTCCTATTTCCACCGCTCACACTCAGATGATAAGGAAGTATCCTATGCGCAACATCGCCCTGACGCTCAAATATCTCGGCACAGCCTATCACGGCTGGCAGGTGCAGAAGACGGTCACGACCGTCGGCCAGACGCTCGAAGAGGCGGCCGCCGCCGTCGTCGGCCATCCGGTGCATATGACCGGCTGCGGCCGCACGGACGCCGGCGTCCACGCGCGCGTCTATGTCGCCAACTTCCGCACCTCCGCCCGCATTCCGTGCGACCGCATCCCGTACGCGCTCAACACGCACCTGCCGGAGGATATCGTCGTTACGAACGCCATGGAGGTCCATGACGACTTCAACGCCATCGGCTCCTGCGTCAGGAAGGAATATACCTATCTGATCTATAATTCCGGCATCCGCGACCCGTTTTATGTCAACCGCGCATGGTTCTACCCCAAGCATCTGGACGAGACAGTCATGCAGCGCGCGGCGGACTGCTTCATCGGCACGCACGACTTCGCCGCCGTCCGCTCGGTCGGCACGGATGTCAAATCCACCGTGCGCACGGTTTATGATTACAAGGTCGAGCGCGACGGCGATCTCATTTCGCTGCGCGTCAGCGCCAACGGCTTTCTTTATAATATGGCCCGCGCCATGGCGGGCACCTGCGTCTATGCCGCCGAAGGAAAGTTCCCGCCGGAGGCCGTCGCGCAGATCCTCCTGAACGGCGACCGCACGGCGGCGGGGCCGACCGTCCCGCCCGGCGGGCTTTACATGACGCAGCTCTGGTATGATGACGGAAAGGCGGTTTTTCATGTCGGATAATATCTCGCAGCTGCATCCGCAGAAGCATCCGGGCCTAGGAAAGCGGATCGCCGTGTTTGCGGTCCTGCTCGTGTTTGTCACGGGCGGCGTGGCGGCCTATGTGTTCCGCGACCGGCTGAATCTGGACGCGCTGCAGCGCTACGTGCGCTATCTGAACGTCTCCGAGGACAGCAAAACGGGCCGATTCGTCTACGACGAAAGCAACTCCAACCGCTATGCCGGGCTGTCCGGCGGGCTGTCCGTCGCCTCCGCGACGGGCCTGAGTCTTTACGATAAGGACGGCGTGGAGACAGCCTCCATTCAGGCATCCATGTCCGCGCCAGTTTTAAAGACCGGCGGTGACCTCGCGCTGGCCTACGACACCGGCGGCAATACGCTGGAGGCCGCCAGCCAGAAACGCGGCTCCGTCCTGCACGTTTCATCCCAGAAGCCGATTCTGGACGCGGATATTGCGTCTGACAGCAGCATCTGCTATTTATCCAGTGAGTCAGGCTATCGCGCCGTGCTCTATGTCTACAACAGCCAGCAGGCGCTGATCTACCGCTGGCTCTCGTCGAGCCAGTATTTCATGCGCTGCACCGTCTCCTCCGGCGCAAAATACGCCGCCGCTGCCGCCCTCGGGCAGGAGGACGGGATGTTCCAGTCCTCCGTCGTCCTCTTCCGGACGGATTCGGAGGAAATTCTCCGCACCATCCCCATCGGAAATGCCCTGATCTACGATCTGCATTTCCTGCCCGGAAACACGCTCTGCGTCCTGTGCGAGGACGCGCTGTATTTCTACGATCTGGACGGCCAGTGCCTTGGGAGCTATGCGTTCGAGGACGCCTATCTCAAGGACTACACGCTGGACGGAAACGGCTTCGTCACGCTCGTCATGAATCTCTATAAGGCCGGAAACGGCTATACCGCCCTGACCGTCGGGTATGACGGGACAGTGCTCGGCACGCTTCCAATCAGCGAGCAGATTCTGGACATTTCCGCTTCGGGCAAGTATCTCGCCCTCCTGACGAGCGGCGCGCTTTCCATTTACGATCAGAATCTCACGGAATACGACGTTTCCGACAACACGACCGGCGCGTCCAGCGCCGTCATGCGCGAGGACGGCTCTGCCATTCTCCTGGCCAACGGCCACGGGACGCTGTATGTCCCGTAAATAATTTTCCAAAAAACGTTTACAATTCTGCAAAGATACGACGGCCTGCCTGTGATATACTTTGCAGAAGGAAACACGATAAGGAGAAGCCTTTTATGAAACCGACCCTGTGCTCAAGATGCAAAAAGAATCTTGCAGTCGTTTTATAACGAAAATCGACGGCGGAAAGACCGTCAACGAGGGCCTCTGCCTCAAATGCGCAAAGGAGATGGGCATCAAGCCCGTCGACGATATGATCGAACGCATGGGGCTTTCAGAGGACGACCTCGATAATCTCAACGGCGAAATGACCGAGGCCATGAACGGCCTTGAGAGCCTGCTCAGTCAGGGCCATGACGCGGAGGACGGCAGCGAGGACGACGAGGCTGACAGCCAGACCGCCACGTTCCCCTTCCTCAACAAGCTCTTCGGCGCCGCCGGTCAGGGGCCGGACAACACGCCTGCCGTCCCGGAGCCGGAAAAAACCGAGAAGCCGCCAGCGCTCCGGTGACAAGCCGAACCCCAAGAACAAGAAGCATAAATTCCTTGACACCTACTGCCAGAATCTGACGCAGAAAGCGCGTGACGGCAAGCTTGACCGCATCGTCGGCCGCGAGGTGGAGACGGAGCGCGTCGTGCAGATCCTCAACCGCCGCCAGAAGAATAACCCCTGCCTCATCGGCGAGCCGGGCGTCGGCAAGACTGCCATCGCCGAGGGCCTTGCGCAGAAGATCGCCGACAAGGACGTTCCGTATAAGCTCCAGAACAAGGAGGTCTATCTCATGGACCTCACGGCCCTCGTCGCGGGCACGCAGTTCCGGGGCCAGTTTGAAAGCCGCATGAAGGGCCTCATTGAGAGGTCAAGAAGCTCGGCAACATCATTCTGGTCATTGACGAGGTGCATAATCTCGTCGGCGCGGGCGATGCGGAGGGTTCCATGAACGCCGCCAATATCCTCAAGCCCGCGCTTTCGCGCGGCGAGATCCAGGTCATTGGCGCGACGACCTTCAACGAGTACCGCAAACACATCGAAAAGGACGCCGCGCTTGAGCGCCGCTTCCAGCCCGTCACCGTCGCCGAGCCAACCATTGAACAATCCATTGCCATCATCCGCGGCATCAGCCACTATTATGAGACATTCCACGGCGTTGTGATCTCCCCGGAGATCGCGCGGCAGGCCGTCATGCTCTCCGAGCGCTATATCACCGACCGTTTCCTGCCGGATAAGGCCATCGACCTGATGGACGAGGCGTGCTCGGACGTGAACCTCAAGAACAAGAACATCGGCCGGCTCGAAGCGCTCAAAAAAGAGCACGCCGATTATGATCTGGAGCTTTCCATGCTCACGGAGAACGCCGAAAAGACGCAGGACGATTACGCCCGCATGGCGGAGCTGCGCAGCCGCAACCTGCAGCTCGATTCCGAGATCGCGGAACTGGAAAAGCTGCCGAAGCCCACGCTGACCATCGAGAATCTGGCGCGCATCATTGAGCTGTGGACGAAGATCCCGGCCAGCAAGATCCGCGCGCAGGAATACGAGCAGCTTCTGAACCTCGACGCGGAGCTGAAAAAGCACATCGTCGGGCAGGACGAGGCCATTGCCTCCGTCGTGTCCGCCATCCGCCGCTCCCGCGTCGGCATTCAGGTCAAAAAGCACCCGGTCTCGTTCATCTTCGTCGGCTCGACCGGCGTCGGCAAGACGGAGCTGGTCAAGCGCCTTGCCAGCGAGATGTTCGAGTCGGTCGAATCGCTCATCCGGCTCGATATGTCCGAATACATGGAAAAGCACAGCGTTTCGAAGATCATCGGCTCGCCTCCCGGCTATGTCGGCTATGACGAGGCCGGGCAGCTGACCGAAAAGATCCGCCGCCGCCCGTATTCCGTCATCCTCTTCGACGAGCTGGAAAAGGCGCATCCGGACGTGCTGAACATCCTGCTGCAAATTCTCGACGACGGACGCATCACCGACGCGCAGGGGCGCGTGGTCAACAATTTTGAGAACACGATCATCGTCATGACCTCCAACGCCGGCTCCAACCAGAAGGGCGGCAGCGTCGGCTTCGGCCGCAGCCTCACCGAGCAGTCGAAGGAGAAGGCCATGAAGGCGCTGGGCGAGTTCCTGCGCCCGGAATTCATCAACCGCGTCGACGAGATCGTCTGCTTCAACCAGCTAAGCGAGGACAATTTCCGCGGCATCGCGGATATCATGCTCGCGGAGCTGCAGCAGTCGCTGGAGGGCCGCGGCATTGCATTCACGTGGGACGAGAGCGTCAAGGATTATCTCGTCAAAAAGTCCTACTCCGTGGCCTACGGCGCGCGCAACCTCCGCCGCGCCATCCAGACCGACCTCGAAGACCCCATCGCCGAGCGTATCATCAAAAGCTACGTCGACCCGTTCCGTTCCATCAAAGCGACCTGCGAGGACGGAACGATCAAGCTGGAAACCATATAATCAAAAATGCGCCTGACGGAGCCGCCGGGCGCATTTTTTCGGCTGGCCAGGCAGTACGGATTTGCCCAGAGGCGCCTGCACAGACCGACGAAAAGCCGCCGGCATGGCTGCCGGCGGCTTTCCTTGAGAGAAAAAGAGAAAAGAGAGGAGAAATGGATGAATGTCTATTTAAAAGGCTGCTGTTGTCTCTCCGCGAAGACTTTCCGTGAAGCAGCTTCCTTATGCTCCAAGGATACCGGATTTTGGCCGGTTTGTGGTGAACAGTTTGTAAACGAAGTATAAAGAAATCCTGAAATTCCGCAGCTGCAACCGGCAGTTGACAGATTTTCCGGCAAACTTGCTGGCGTGCAACTGCATGATCTCGTAGAATAGCGGCATCGATCCCAAATCACAGGAGGAAGAAAACCATGATCTTTGCAGACAAATTGATCGCCCTGCGGAAAAAGGCGGGCTGGTCGCAGGAGGAGCTTGCGCAGCAACTGAATGTTTCGCGGCAGTCCGTATCCAAATGGGAGGGCGCGCAGTCCGTCCCCGACCTTGATAAGATCGTCCAGCTGAGCCGCATCTTCGGTGTCAGCACAGATTACTTATTAAAGGACGAACTGGAGGAGCAGGAGCCTGCGCCCAGCCTTCCCGAGCAGCCTCCGCGCCGCCGCGTGAGCATGGAGGAGGCCTCGCGTTATCTGGAACTGCGCCGCGCTGCCGCGCCGAGGCTGGCGCTGGCCACGTTTTTGTGCGTGGTCTCACCCATTGCGCTGATCCTGCTCGGCGGACTGAGCGAATATACCGCCCACATCACGGAAAATGCAGCGGCTGGTATTGGCCTCAGCGTACTGATCGTTCTGGTCGCCGCCGCAGTCGGAATTTTCCTGACGTGCGGCGTAAAGGCAAAGGCATTCTCGTTTCTGGAAACCGAGCCGTTTGAAACGGAATATGGCGTGAGCGGCATGGTCAGGCAGCGCCAGCAGGACTTCCAGCCCACGGCGAACCGTCTGAACATGATCGGCACGATCCTGTGCATCGTCTCCGTTCTGCCGCTGTTTCGGCGATGTGCCTTTCCCGCTCGGATCTCATGTACATCGGCGCGGTGTGCCTGCTTCTGGGCTTTGTCGCGCTGGCCTGCCTCGCGTTCGTCTATGCCGGGACGCAGACTGCCGCGATGGAAAAGCTGCTGGAAGAGGGCGACTACACCCGCCAGAGAAAGTCCAAAAGCCGCCTGATCGGGACGGTCAGTGTCTGCTATTGGCTGATCGTGACTGCTATTTTCACGTTCTACACCTTCGGTCCGTATGGCAACGCGCAGGCAAAATACAGTTGGTTCATCTGGGCGATCGCAGGCATCCTGTTCGGCGCCGTAATGGCCGTTCTCCGTCTGGTCGGACAGGGCGAAAAAAAGAAATAAAAAGCACTTGACTCTGACACCGTGTCAGGCTGTATGCTGTCATTGAGCTCAAAAAAATCAGCATGGAGTACCGTAATGCTGAAAATCGGATTATTTTCAAAACTGTCCAGAGTCAGTATCCGTATGCTGCGCTACTACGACGAGATCGGCCTGCTGCACCCGGCGTATATTGATCCGGAATCGGATTACCGCTATTACCGCGAGGATCAGCTGCCGCAGATCGGCTGGATCACGGCCCTGCGGGACATGGGCTTTTCCCTCGCCGACGTGTGCCGCATGACCGAGATCGGCCATGACGCGGAAAAGCTCGCACCGTACTTTGAAGCAAGCCGGCGCGAGCTGGAAGCCGACGCGGCAAAAACAGCGCGGCAGCTGCTGCTTCTGGAATCAGCCCGAAACCGGCTGGGAAAGGAAGACATCATGCAGTACAATGTGACCATCAAGACCATCCCCGAACGCTATGCGGCCTGCGTCCATACGATCATCCCGCGCTATTCGGAGGAAGGAAGCGTCTGGAAGACGCTCTGCGAGGAGACGGACGGGATGCGCCTCGTCCCGGACGAGCCGTGCTATTGCGCCGTGACGTTCCTTGACGGGGAATACAAGGAGCGCGACGTGGAGATCGAAGCGTGGAAGACCGTCAAGGGCAGCTATCCCGATACAGCGCACGTGAAATTCAGAACGCTTCCCGCCGTCACCGTCGCAAGCTGCACGTTCCGCGGCCCGTATGAAAGGATCGGCGAGGTCTACGCGGCCATCGCCGCGTGGATCGCGGATAACGGCTATGAATGCGACGGCCCGATGTTCAACATCTACCACGTCAGCCCGCACGAAACACAGAACCCTGAAGAATTCGTCACCGAAGCCTGCTGCCCGGTGCGCAAACAATAAGGCGTTCGCGCGCAGCGCGGAAAAAGCTCCTCGTATCATGGCCTGCATGATAAGGGGAGCTGCCTTTCAGCGGATGCGCACGCGTCCGTTACCGGCTGTGCTCCTCGGCGCAGCAGTCGATGGCGAGGACGGTGCACAGGGCGATCAGCGCGTCCTGCGGGTCGAATACCTCCAGTGCGTAACGGTCGCCGAGGGTCAGGAAGGCGCGGGAAATGGCCGCGACGCGGCGGCCGTTTTGCGTGATCTCGTAGTCCAGACTCATAAAGTCGCCCTCAATCTCCCAGCCCAGCTCGTCCAGAGAATAGCTGCGGGAAAAGAACGCAAAATTCCGCGTCAGGTCGTATTCCCGCCCGCCGATGGTCAGCGCATAGGTACACGGCAGCGAAAACGGCACGTGCTGCACGGCGGCGGCCTGCCGCCCGGAGGCGTCCTGCACGATCAGCTTTTTGCCGAAATTGAAAAACTCGCGGTTCGCGCTGTAGACAAGGTTCTCGTTTTCGTCCCAGATATCAAAGTGGTCAAACGACAGAAATTCCTCTTTTAAATAAAAAATCATGGTAGTCTCTCCCTTCTGATGGGTTGGACGAATTCTGTGCAAAAGAGTTCCGGCTGGAAATCAGCTTTCATCTATGATATAATAAATAGACTTTCAGCACAAGGAGTTTTTCCCATGACAAACAAAGAGATCGGCGAGCTGCGGCGCCGCATGAAGCCTGACCGCACCAATCTGACCGCTGTTTACGGCTGCTATGTCGCGTCCAGCGGCGAAGTTCTGTCCACGTTCCGTGAGCCGTTCGGCCTGATGACGGAGGAGGACAAGGAAAAATATCTGGCGATCTTCCGCCGCGCGCTGTCCGGCACGCCGGATAAGAACCTGCTCGACCTCTCGTTCACCACAAAGCAGGTCGCCGATTCTGACGAGCACCGGCTGCTCATGCGCCTGCGCGAGACGGCGCTGGACGACGAGCAGGCCCGGCAGAAGCTGTTCCAGACCATCATCGGCGCGGTCAGCTTTGAGGAAAACTACCTCATCCTGCTGACGCACGAGCGCTACGACGTCCCCTTCAAGGCCAAGGACGGCGCGAAGCTCGACGACGGCAGCGAGGTCTTCTCCTATTTTGTCTGCGCCGTCTGCCCCGTCAAGCCGGGCAAGGAGCTTCTGAGCTACATTGCCGAGGAAAAGACCTTCCACAACCGCTCCGCCGGCTGGGCCGCCGGTATGCCGGAGGCCGGCTTCCTCTTCCCCGCCTTTGACGGACGGCGGACAAATCTGTATAACTGCCTGTTCTACACGCATTCCTCCGGCGCGGACAATCAGCCGCTCATCGACGCGCTGTTCCATGTCCAGCCGCCGATGCCCGCAGACGAGCAGCGCGACACCTTCAGCGGCGTGCTGCGCAATGCGCTGGACGACGAATGCTCGCTTGCCGTCGTCCAGCAGGTGCGGCAGGAGATCAAGGACCGCATCGACGCGTGGCAGGAGGCAAAAAGCGACGATCCGCTGGTCGTCAGCGGCGACGAGCTGAAGGACGTGCTGGAGAGCTGCGGCGTGTCGGAGGACAAGCGGATGCAGTTCGGCGCGCAGTTCGACGAATCCTTCGGCGGCGGCGCGGTGCTCAACCCCCGGAACCTGATCGACGTGAAAAAGTGCGTTGTCAAGACGCCGGATGTGTCCATCACGGTCAACCCCGAGCGGCCCGATCTCATCGAGACGCGCACGCTCGGCGGCGTCCGGTACATCCTCATCAAGGCCGACGAGGGCGTCGAGCTCAACGGCATCGATCTGGCGGAAGAGGCTGAGTAGGCCCCCGCACGGTTTGGCCTCCCCTTTCAGCAGAGCCTTTGAAAACAGACGAAACCCTCTGCGCAGCATTTAAGCGGCAGAGGGTTTTGCGATATGATATGTACTTATTCCTTGACTGTGCCGTCGGCGTTGAAGACGGGGAGCTTGTTGAGGTAGACGATGTCCTTGCGCGCCTGCGCGTCGCCCTCGGCGAGGACGGCCATGCGGCCGGCGACCGTGCCGCCTGCCTTTTCGACCAGCTCCTCCATCGCACGAAGCGATTCGCCGGTAGAGATCACGTCGTCGACGATCAGCACGCGCTTGCCGCGGATCTTATCGGCCTCTTCGCCGGACAGGTACAGGTCCTGATCGTGCTGGGTCGTGATGGAGCGGACCGTCACGTGCAGCGGGCGGGGCATATAGACCTTTAGGCCCTTGCGGGCGACGAAATATTCCTTCGCGCCGGACTGGCGGGCCATCTCGTGGATGAGGGGGATGCTCTTGGCCTCAGCGGTGAGCAGATAATCGTAGTCCTTCGGCGCGCTGGCCAGCAGCTCGCGCGCGCAGGCGACGGTGATCTCCGCGTCGCCGAACATGATGAAAGCGCCGATATACAGATCGTCGGATACCTTGCACAGCGGCAGATCCCGGTCAAGACCGGCAATGTTCATTCTATATTTCATGCAGAATCTTCTCCTTCATATCCTTCATGCGTCGGGTCGTTCCCAAAAAAACATTATACCGGCCAAACGCCAGCTTGTCAATTCCTTCTTCCGTCCTGTTTTTTTCGCCATTGGCGAAAACGGCTGATTTTTTGTGCAGTAGTGTGAATTTTTCGTGAACTTTTTTGTCGGTGTCGCCGGTTGTATTTATATGTGCGTTCCTCTATAATAAGCTGTCAGAAAGTTAGGCGGGCTGAAAAAATTTGTCCGCCCGCGAGAAAAGAAAGGATGGTTTCCCTACATGAGCAATTTCTTTAAGGTCAAGGAGCACGGCTCGACCGTCCGCACCGAGATCATGGCCGGTGTGACGACGTTCATGGAGATGGCCTATATTCTGATGGTCAACGCCGGCATGTTCTCCAGCCTCGGCACTGTCAGCTACGGCGCGATCTACATCGCGACCGCCATCTCCGCCGTCATCGGCACCGTTCTCATCGGTCTGCTGTCCAACCTGCCGCTGGCGCAGGCGTCCGGCATGGGCCTGAACGCATTCTTCGTCTACACCGTCTGCTTCACCTTCGGCCTGAGCTACGCAAACGCGCTGGTTCTCGTTCTGGTTGACGGCATTGTCTTCGTCCTGCTGACCGTCACCGGCCTGCGCAAGATGATCTTTGACGCCATCCCGGCCGCTGTCAAGACCGCGATCTCCGCCGGTATCGGCCTGTTCATCGCGTTCATCGGCCTGCAGAACGCCGGTATCGTCGTGGACGACGGCGCAACGCTCGTCAATCTCTCTTCCTTCAACGTCTTCTCCGGCTCCGCGACCTGGGCGACCATCTTCCCGATGCTCGTCACCATCATCGCGGTCTTCGCCATCGGCGCAATGTCCAAGAAGAAGGTCAAGGGCGCTGTTCTGTGGGGTATGCTCGGCGGCGCAGTTCTCTACTACGTCATCGGCCTCATCACTGTTCCCGATTTCTATGCTACCGCTGTCGCTCCCAACCTGACCTCCGACTTCTTCAGCGCGTTCAAGGAGTTCGGCACGCAGGCGTTCGGCAAGGTCTTCACGGAAGGCTTCAACTTCAGCCCGTACATTGCCGAGCACGGCATGAGCAACTTCATCGTTATGTTCCTCACCACCATGCTTGCATTCTGCATGGTCGATATGTTCGATACCCTTGGCACGCTGTACGGCGCCTGCGCTGCCGGTAATATGCTGACCAAGGACGGCAACGTCCCCAACATGGACAAGGCCATGCTGGCTGACGCCATTGCCACCTGCTGCGGCGCTGTCTGCGGCACCTCCACCGTCACCACGTTCGTCGAGTCCTCTGCCGGTGTTGCCGAAGGCGGCCGCACCGGTCTTGCCTCCATGGCGACTGCTGCTCTGTTCTTCATCGCGATGTTCCTTGCGCCTGTCGCACAGCTCATCCCGACCTACGCCTGCGCTGCGGCTCTGATCTATGTCGGCGTTCTCATGATGGCGAATGTCCGCTCCATCGACTGGGACGATCCCGCCGCTGCGGTTCCCGGCTTCATGACCGTCGCGTTCATGCCGCTGACCTACAACATCTCCTACGGTATCGCCTTCGGCCTCATTTCCTATGTCTTCATCAAGATCTTCACCGGCAAGATCAAGGAGATCAATGCTGGCACCTGGGTCATCACGATCCTCTTCGCCCTCATGTTCTTCCTCACCCGCTGATCACGCTTCCTCACGGGCGCGCCTCACGGCGCGCCCGGTTTTTCTATGCTCGAAAGGGTTTACAAAACGTACATATTTTTTCTCTTGACTTTTTTGGGTCGATTCGCTATGATACTGTTTCACCAGAAAAGAGGAGGCGTTTTTCATGGACAAACAGCCGTATATTGTCGGCGTCGGCGCTGCGAATGCAGACCTCAACGGCGCGTCCCTTGCGCCCATCCATCTGCGTGATTCCAATCCCGGCCACATCAGCCTGTCCGCCGGAGGCGTGACGCGCAACGTGTGTGAAAACCTCGCCCGGCTGGGCGCGGATGTCAAGCTTTTGAGCTGCGTGGGTGATGATACCTTCGGCGCGTTCATCCGCCGCTCCTGTGAAGACGCCGGGATCGACGCGTCCCATCTGTATGCGGCAAGGGGCGCAAGCTCCTCCATGTATTTGTCCATTCTGGACGCGGATGGCGATATGCTGGTCGGTATGTCCGATATGCGCATTGTCCAGCAGGATATGCCGGAGGATTACCTGCCGTCGAAAAAAGCGCTGATCCAGGGCGCGGATGTTGTCACCTGCGACCCCTGCATGGGTGAAAAAACGCTGCTGCAGCTGCTGGACCTGTGCACGCCGGGGCAGATCATCTGCGTTGACCCTGTTTCGTGCGCGTATGCGCGTGTCGTTGCGCCGTTTATCGGCCGCTTCCACACCGCCAAGCCCAACCGCATGGAGCTTGGAATTCTGGCCGGAATGGAAATTCAGTCCGACAGCGATCTGGAACGCGCGGGCGAGGCCGTTCTGAACAAGGGCCTCCGGCGGCTGTTCGTCAGCCTCGGCGCGGAGGGCTGTTTGTACATGGACGACACCGGCACGGTCCTGCGCCGCAAATTAAGACCGGCAAAAATGGTCAATGCCTCCGGCGCGGGCGATTCGTTTGCCGCCGCCATGCTGTACGCCACGCTCCATGGCTTCGACGTTAAAAAGACGCTGGATTATGCTATGGCTGCGGGCATTGCGGCTGTGTCGCACGAGCGGACGATCAACCCGAACATGAGCATTCCCCTGCTCGAAGAAATTCTGCTGGCGCACCGCATCTGATCTTGTACACCCATCTGAAAGGAGTTATTCATATGAATCTGAAGGATTATCTGTCTGTTACCCCTGAAATTCAGGAGGCCATCGACGCGGGCAAGCCCGTCGTCGCACTGGAATCCACCATTCTGAGCCACGGTATGCCCTATCCGCAGAACGTGGAGTTCGCGCACAAGGTCGAAGAAATCGTCCGCGCAGAGGGCGCTGTCCCCGCGACGACCGCGATCATGGGCGGCAAGCTGAAGGTCGGTCTGAACGCTGAAGAGCTGCTCGTTATGTGCAAGGCTGAGGGCGTCGGCAAGGTCAGCCGCCGCGATGTGGCTGTGTATCTGGCAACCGGCATGACCGGCGCGACCACTGTTGCGACCACCATGATCATCGCCTCCATGGCAGGCATCCGTTTCTTCGCCACCGGCGGCATCGGCGGCGTGCACCGCGGCGCGGAAAAGACCATGGACATCTCCGCCGACCTGCAGGAACTGGCCAACACCCCCGTCTGTGTCGTCTGCGCGGGTGCAAAGAGCATTCTTGATCTCGGCCTGACGCTGGAATATCTCGAGACGCAGGGCGTTCCCGTTCTGGGTCTGCGCACGGACGAGCTGCCCGCGTTCTATTGCCGCACCTCCGGCTTCAAGCTCGACTACAACTGCCAGGATGAAGAGACCGTTGCAAAGATCATGAAGGCCAAGTGGGACATCGGCCTCAAGGGCGGCGCAGTCGTCGGCAACCCGATCCCGGAGCAGTACGCGATGGATCCGAACTACATGAACGGCATCATCGACAAGGCTGTTGCACAGGCAAACGCCGAGCACATCCACGGCAAGGCCATCACGCCGTACCTGCTGGCGCACATCAAGGACATGACCGAGGGCAAGTCCTTCGCCGCCAATCTGGAGCTGGCCTACAACAATGCGCACGCAGCAAGCAAGATCGCTGTCGCCTATTCCAAGCTGTAATTCCCCAATACCACTACGGGCGCGCCAACTGGCGCGCCCGTTTTTTCTATGAAGCTCCGCGCGGCAACGGAAGATGTTTCAGCCCGCAGAAAACAGGAAGCCGCTGCGCAGCGACTGCGCCAGATGGAAGCGGCGCGCTGCTGTTTCACCTTCGAAGCGGATATCGGCGAACGGGCCGTCTATGGATACGATGCGGCCCATGCCGTATTTTTTATGCCGGATGACGCTTCCCGGTATGAATGTCTGCGCGTCCGGCAGCTGCGCTGCTGCAGGTGCGTCCGGCAGCTGGAAGACCTCCGCGCGGCTCCGTTCGAGCAGCATCCGGCCCGCCTGCATAAGGCTGTCGCCGTCCGGAAAGGCAACGAGCAGCTCGTCCTCGCACTGCGCCAGAATGCTCCCCTCGCCGCGCGTTTCGTGGCGGTAGCGCAGGCCGCAGGCGTTTTCCGGCACGATGGCGGCAAAATCGTCCTTCGCGCACACCGGAACGGGCAGATATCCCCGCGCCTCGCGGATGAACGCAGACGGCGCATCCGGGTATTCAAACAGCGTCAGCTCATCCTTCGCACGCGTCATTGCCACGTAAAAGAGTCTGCGGTCCTCCTCATATACCCGGCGCTCATCCTCCGTTCCGTCTGCCGCGTCCGGCCGGGACGGAAGCACGCCGTCGTGGACATCCAGCAGATACACCCGTTCATATTCCAGCCCCTTGCTTGAATGGATCGTTGAAAGCGTCAGCAGCGCGTCCGGTGCGTCCGTATGTACGCGGATGGTTTGCCGCAGCGTGTCCAGCCAGGCCAGAAATGCCTCCGCCGACGGCTCGCGCGCGGCAAGCATCTGCAGAATGAAATATTTCCCGGGATCGAGCCGCCGTTCGGTCACAAAACCGCCGTAGCCCAGCGGGCCCCAGATCGTGCGCATCAGCGCTTCTCCGGGCAGCGTTTGCAGCTGCTCAAGGCCCGCCTTTACGCGCCGGATGCGTTCGCGGCCCTCGTCCGAAAGCCTGGTCTGCGCAAGCAGGCAGTCCAGAATGGGCGTGCTGTGCGTGCTCTGCACACAGGCAGCCTGCACCGCCTCCTTGGAAATGAGCGCGCCGAATTTATAGTAGATGCGCAGAAAGCGCTCCGCGTCGTCCGGCGTTGCGGCGAAGCGCAGAATGTCCTGCACGTCGCAGACAATGCGGTGGGTAAAAAACGTGTCGTCAAAGCTGCGGCAGCGGTACGGAAGCCCGGCGCGCTCCAGCGCGTCAATGAGTGGAAGGGCGCTGTCGTTGTTTCGGTACAGGACGGCAAACGGCGCGCGCCGCTCCCCTGCCAGCGCCAGCAGATAGCGGTACTGCGCCTGCCGGGAGGCTGCGTGCGCAAGGCGCACCCGGCAGCCCTTCGCCCTTGTCGCGCGGATGGTTTTGGGGTAACGATCCCGGTTCCCCTCGATGAATGCGCCCGCCAGCCGCAGAATTTCCGGCGTGGAGCGGTAATTGTCCTCCAGCAGCAGCGTCTTTGCGCCCGGCCAGACCGAAGAAAAGCGCAGCAGCGCCTCCGGATAGGCCGCGCGGAAGCCGTATATGCTCTGATCCTCGTCGCCGACCATGAAGAGGTTCCCGGTTTTCTTCGCCAGCAGCTCAATGATCGCGTGCTGCACGCGGGATGTATCCTGCGATTCGTCGACGCAGAGATAGGGGTAGCGCGCCTGAAACTCTGCCAGAATTTCGGGCCGCTTTCTGAGAATCGCCAGCGCGTAGGCCATCTGGTCGTCGTAATCCATCTGCCGCGCTTCGCGCAGCGCAGCACAGTAGCGCGCGTAGAGCTCAGCAAAGTGCGGCAAGCCGAAGTCCTGCGCGGCGATTTCGTCCGTGCTTAGCATCATATTCTTACAATAGGTGATCGCCGTGCGCACCTCGCGGATGGTACTGTCAGTGGGATATTCGCCGTTCAGGTCCTGATAGATGCGCCCGACCAGTGAGGCCAGCTCTCCGGCGTTCTCCAGCAGTTCAAAGGCTGGGCCGCGCTGCCGTCCGCAGGCCTCGATGATCTTGGAAGACAGGCCGTTGATCGTGCGGAACTCCGGCGTCGCCCGGCAAGCTCCGGGAAACGCGCGGTAAAGCGTGCGCGAAGCTCCCGCGTGGCAGCGACGGTGTAGGTCACGGCCAGAATGCGCGCCGGGTCGATGCCGCAGCACAGCGCCATATACCCCAGCCGCGTCACCAGCACTGTCGTTTTCCCGCTTCCGGGCACGGCCAGCAGCAGGACCGGCCCCTCCGTCTCGCGGACGGCGGCTTTCTGCTGTTCGCTGAACTGCGGCATATAGCGGGCGGTAAATTCCTCCGTCGTCATACGTTAAGCTCCAGTACGACCGGGCAGTGGTCGCTGCCGAGCACGTCCGTGCGGATTTCCGATGAAACAACGCGCGGCAGCAGGCGTTCGGAGACGATAAAATAGTCGATGCGCCAGCCTGCGTTGTTTTCCCTCGCGTGGAAGCGGTAGCTCCACCACGAGTATACGCCTGCCAGGTCCGGGTGCAGGCGGCGGAACGTGTCGGCAAAGCCGGAGGAGAGAAGCTCGCGTCATTTTCGCGCGCTCCTCGTCAGAAAACCCTGCGTTCTGCCGGTTTGCCTTCGGGTTTTTGATGTCGATTTCCTCGTGCGCGACGTTCAGATCACCGCAGTAAATAACCGGCTTTTCCGCGTCCAGCCGCAGCAGATACGCGCGCAGCGCGTCTTCCCACTCCATGCGGTAGGGAAGGCGCTTGAGGCCGTCCTGCGAATTGGGCGTATAGCAGCAGACGAGATAGAATTCCGGGTACTCCGCCGTGATGAGCCGACCTTCGTGGTCGTGCGCGTCAAGGCCCAGCCCATATTGGACGGAAAGCGGGGCCTGCTTCGTCAGAATAGCCGTGCCGGAATAGCCCTTTTTCTCGGCGGAATAAAAATAGCGGTGATAACCGTCCAGCTCGAAGACGGCCTGCTCCGGCTGGAGCTTCGTCTCCTGCAGGCAGATCACATCGGCATTTTCCTGCGCACAGTAGTCAAGAAAGCCCTTGCCGAGACACGCCCGCAGACCGTTGACATTCCAGGATACCAGTTTCATAGATACCTCCAGGTAAAAAAATCTTCCCGTGGGCGGGAAGAGACAGAGTGTGAAAAGAGCTTGCGGATTTATGGGACAGTATGGGTTTGCCGCAGTCCTGTAGGGGCCGATGCCCACATCGGCCCCTGGGAAGTTGCGAATTTGCCGCAGATTTCCGTAAAACCGGTACATTCTGCGGGCGGACAGAGTCGTCCGCCCCTACAGGAGAGAGCGGGGGACGTTGTAGGGGCCGACGACTCTGTCGGCCCAAAAAATATAACGAATTCGCCGAGAATTCCCGTAAAACCGGTGCAATCTGCGCGGGCCGATGTAGGCATCGGCCCCTACAATGAAATTTGGTGGTGCACACGGGGGTGCATCGGTCTATGCTTCTCGCCCCTGCCTGCTGTAATCCTCAGGCGCTGCGCGCCAGCTCCCCTTTCAGGGGAGCCTTTTATTCTGCCGGCTCCTCCGCGGCTGTCTCCGGCAGCTGCATATCGTCGAAGGCGTTCTGCGCGTCGTCGAAGATGACCTGCACCTCGGCAAAGGCGTCCTGCAGGCGGGCAAGACCGGTAGAAAGATCGGCGGCCAGGGCGGCGATCTCCTCGCCGGAATCCATGTAGCGGCTGCGCGCATCCTCGCAGAGATTCGACAGCTGGGTATAGATCCGCCGGGCGCGCACGGCGGCATTGCGCTCGGTCTGCTCGGCACGGCGGTAGGCGGTCAGCTCCTTTTCGGTAAGCGACGGCTCCTGCGCCGCCTCCGGTTCTTCTGATTTTTCCGGCTCTTCCGGCTGCGGCGCAGGCTCTGCCGGTTCCTCCGGCTGCGGGGCGGGGCGTATCAGAAGCTCCTGCCGGGCCTCTTCGGATTTTTTCAGCTGCTCCGCCAGATCAGAGCCTTCCTGCGCGAGCGCGTTCACCTGCCCGGAAAGCGCGTCGTTGTCCGCCTGTGCCTGCTCCAGACGCTTCTGCAGACCTGCCAGTTCGACCTGAAGGCGCGCATTTTCAGCGGCAAGCTTATCGCGCTCATCAGTCAGCTTGCGCAGGGCCTTCTGGTGCTCAATGGATGTCGATTCGATATAATTGACAACGTCGGTGCGGTTAAAGCCGCTGACTGCCGTGCGGAACTTTGAAAAATCAGACACCTGTTGTTCCTCCTGATTTCCGATTTTGCCTCAGTATATCACAAAAAACGGCAAAAAACAACCTGCCCGCCGCCGCCTTTGCGGATTTCACGAATTGTTCACAGACAGTGGTTTTTCATTTGTATGATTGCAGATACGGGAAAAGACTGATATAATAGATTTTATCTGAAAGACAGTGAGGAAACGAAGCATGGAATACAACAAGCTGATCGCCGAGATGCATACCGGCGACGATGTAGAGGGCTTTTATGTTCTGAAGGACGCGTTTTTGAAAACGACGGCGGCGGGAAAGCCGTTTTTGTCCGGCGTTCTGGCCGACCGCTCCGGCGTGATCGATCTGAAGGTCTGGGACTACTCCGGCCCCATCGGCGCGCGACCGGACGATATCGGCCGCGTCGTCAAGATTCGGGGGCAGGTATCGGAATTCAAGGGCGCACCGCAACTGACGGCGAGCCGCATCCGCATGGCGGATGGGAACGACCAGTATAACCTTTCCACTCTCGTGCCGACCGCGCCCATCGACGCGGACGCGCGTGTCGCGGAAATTGAGCGCATGATCGACTCCATGGAGGACAGGGAGTATCAGTCCGTCGCCCGCACGATGCTTGCGCGGCATCTGGACGCGTTCCGTTCCATCCCGGCAGCCAAGAGCGTCCACCACAGCTTTCTGTCCGGGCTTCTCATGCACACGTCCAATATGCTGCGGCTGGCGGATTTCCTGGCCGGGCTTTACGGGGAGATCATCGACCGGAGCCTGCTGCTGACGGGAACGCTGCTGCATGATTTCGCAAAGGAAAAGGAATTTACGTTCTCCGGTCTTGGGCTGGTCACGGACTATTCCCTGCCCGGCCAGCTGATCGGCCATCTGGTGATGGGCGCGCAGGAGGTGCAGCAGTGCGCGCAGGAGCTTGGCATTTCCGAGGAAAAGAGCCTGCTTTTGCAGCACATGATCCTCTCGCACCATGGCGAGCCGGAGTTCGGCGCGGCTGTGCGCCCGTGCGCTCTCCGAGATCGACCTCATCGACAGCCGCATGGAGATCTACGCCGAGGCGCTGCAGGATCTGCCCGTCGAGCATTTTCGCGCTGGACAATACATATTTAAAAAAATCTACCGTCATGCGATGCCCGGCGGCAGGCGCCGCGACCCGGCTGCTGCGGTCAGCATTCTGACGGCCAGAAAAACGGGGCTGCAGCGAAATGAAACACGCTGCAGCCCCGTTGACTATTCGATCAGACAGACGGCATGGGCGGCGATCCCCTCGCCGGAGCCGGTGAAGCCGAGGCGCTCCTCCGTCGTTGCCTTGACGCTGATGTTCCCAAGACCGGTATGCAGTGCGCCCGCGATATTCCGGCGCATCTGCTCGATATGCGGCGCGAGCTTTGGCCGCTGGGCGATGATGGTCGCATCGAGGTTGCCGAGGCGGTATCCGGCCCCTTCAAGCCTGCGGCTGACCTCGCGCAGCAGCTCCATGCTGTCCGCGCCGAGATAGCGGTCGTCGTTGTCCGGGAAGAGCTTGCCGATGTCGCCCATGGCCGCCGCGCCGAGCAGCGCGTCCATGACGGCATGGACGAGCACATCCGCGTCGGAATGGCCGTCCAGTCCCTTTTCATACGGGATCGTCACCCCGCCCAAAATCAGCGCCCGGCCGGAAACCAGCCGGTGAACGTCGTAGCCGTGGCCGATCCTCATGCGTTTGCCCTCCGGCGCAGGATCAGCGCGGCCAGCTCCAGATCGAGCGGCGTCGTGATCTTCAGGTTTTCCTCGTCGCCGTCGGTCAGCTGCACGGGCATACCGAGCGCCTCGACGGCGCTGCAGTCGTCTGTGAGCGCGATGCCCTGCTCCTTCGCGTTCTGCAGAGCTGCGGCAAGCAGATCGCGGTCGAAGACCTGCGGGGTCTGGACGGCGTAGAGCGTGCTGCGGTCTGGCGTTTCATCGACCGCACCGCCGGTCGAGACTTTGATGGTGTCCTTGACGCGCACGGCGGGCGCCGCGGCGGCGAACTTCTTTGCCTTGGAAACAGCGCGGCAAATCACTTCGTCGGTCACAAGCGGGCGTGCGCCGTCGTGGACGGCGACGAGCTGCGCCCGGTCGGATACTGCGGCAAGGCCAGCCATGACGGAATCCGTCCGCGTTTCGCCGCCCGCGACGACCATGCGCATTTTGTCATACGCTTTGAGATACCGGCTGACCTTTTCCAGCAGCTCCTGCTGCGTGACAACGATGATCTCGTCGATCATGGCGCATTTGTCAAACACGTCGACCGTTCGGCAGATGACTGGCAGGTTTTCCAGCACCGTCAGGATTTTATTCGTGCCGCCCATGCGCGAGGATGTGCCTGCGGCGACGATCACGGCGGCGCAGTAGAGCCGCCCGATTTTTTCCTTGATCGCAAGTCCCTTACGGAGGCCTTCACTCAGCTTCATATCGTTTCTCCTGTTCACAGCGCCCGCACGAGCGTTTTATAGGTCTCGCCGCGCACCATAAAGTTTTTGAACTGGTCGAACGCGGCGCAGGCCGGGGACAGCGTCACGATATCACCGGGGACAGTGTGCCGCTTTGCCAGCCGCACCGCTTCTTCGAGCGTCTGCGCGTGCAGGATCTCCGGCTGTCCGGGCCGGTAGTCCGGCGCAGACTTGACCGCCGCTTCGATCTTCTCCGCCGTTGCGCCGCAGAGGATCAGCAGGCGCACGTGCGCGCAGATCTCCGGCCCAAGGGCGTCGAACGGGATCTTCTTGTCATAGCCGCCCGCGATGAGGACCAGCTTCTGGCGGAACGAATGCAGGCCCGCGATGGTGCGCGACGGGCTGGACGCGATGGAGTCATTATAATATTTCACGCCGTCCAGCTCGCGAACGAACTCAATGCGGTGCTCCACACCCGCGAATGTGCGCGCGACCGCGTCAATATCCTCGTCCTCCGCAAGTCCTTCGACGGCACAGGCGGCGGCCATATAGTTTTCGATGTTGTGGACGCCCGGAATGCGGATGTCGGCGGCGGCCATGATCTTTTTTTCCGTTCCGGTAGATCACGCCGTCTTCCAGATACACGCCGTTTTCCGGCCTTGCCAGCCGGGAAAAGAACTCCACGGTTCCCTTCGCGCCGGCGGCGAAGCCGCGCGTGATATCGTTATCGTAGTTCAGGACGACCTTGCCGGTTTCGTTCTGATACTCGAAGACGTTTTTCTTGGCCTGAACGTATTCGGCCATATCCTTATGCACGTCAAGGTGATTGGGCGCCACATTCGTCACGACGGCAATGTCGGCTGATTGCTCCATCGTCATGAGCTGGAAGGAGCTGAGCTCGACCACGGCAATGTCCGCCGGCGTCATGTCCGCCGCCTGCGGCAGAAGGGGCGCGCCGATGTTGCCGCCGACCCAGACGCGGTGGCCCGCGTGCTCCAGAATTTTTGCGATCAGGGTCGTGGTGGTCGTTTTGCCGTCGGAGCCGGTCACGGCGATGATGCGGCAGGGGCAGACCTCGAAGAACGCTTCCATTTCACTGGTAAGCTCCGCGCCCTTTTCGCGCAGCCGGCGCAGCGCCGGGATATCCGGGTGCATACCGGGCGTGCGGAAGACGATATCAGCCTGCACATCGTCAAGATAATGCTCTCCGACATGGAGCACGGTGCCCGCCCGCTCCAGCTCCAGAACCTCCGCGTCGAGCTTTTCCCGCGGCGTTTTGTCGCAGGCCAGCACGTGCAGTCCGTGCGCAAGGAGCATCCGGATGAGCGGCCGGTTGCTCACGCCGATGCCGAGCACGGCGATTTTTTTATCAATCAGGGAATCAAAATACTGGTCGACAAGATGATTCATATCCAAAAGCCTCTTTTAAAATTTCCTGCCTGTATTATATCCGCGCGGGAAAGAAATTGCAATCCATTTGACTTTTTCCTGCAAATAAAGTACAATACTTCCGCGACCGGGTCGGACAGTCGCGGGCGCAGCGCCGAAAGGCCGCGCATGAGGAAAGTCCGGGCTCCACAGGGCAAGGATAACGGGTAACGCCCGCCCAGAGCGATCTGAGGAAAAGTGCAACAGAAATCAACCGCCGGAGGCGGCTCGCGCCGCCTCCGGCAAGGGTGGAAAGGTGCGGTAAGAGCGCACCCAATG
>VOFG01003949.1_pt1 | contig 72328 bp, 136 predicted proteins | sample 5384171 | NCBI WGS metagenome assembly VOFG01 (sample SAMN12384726, study PRJNA508395) | human gut metagenome | isolation source: healthy gut F | host: Homo sapiens
CGAAGCTGGATCACCAGGAGCAGGATGCGGTAGTACTCAGGTATGGACTGTATCGGGAGATTTCGGCGGAGATCTTTTCGGTTGAGATGATTCAGGCACTCTTATATCAGACAGGGAAAGAGAAGAAAGAAACGACGGAGCAGGAGGGAAAAAGAGCGTCCTAGGGAAGAAAAATCCGCCTGTACAGATGGAGGAAACACTTTGGGGAGAACAAGAAGCGGAAGCGGCGGAAAATTTTTGTGGAAGCGGAGGAAGAAAAGGATGAGGACGCTGGAAAATATTGTGGAAGCAGTGATCTGCATCGGATTTCTGGGAGGTGTGCTGGCACTGCGGTGGACACAGGCCGAAACTGTTTGGTATCTGGTGCTGGGAGGAGCGGCGGCTGTTGTGGGAATTGTAAGTCTGGCATTGGAACTTGTCAGTCGATGGAAAAAGCGGCAGTCGGGGAACAGAAACAGGAAGCTATGGGAAGGCCGCAGGAATCCGGAAACAAGGAGAAACAGGAGATGTATTTTCGGAATATCAGAATCGGAAGGGCCTAAAAACAGAAAGATGGAACATGGAATCGAAAAGCGATACAGAACAGCAGGGATGGAAAGGGATTCCTCAGTCGAAAAAAAGAGAAAACATGGGAAAAGAATGAAGAACAGGAAAACAGAAAGATGCACAGCCTGATGGAATTGGAGGGGGCATGAAGAGGATCTGTTTGGAAAAACGGAACTGCTGACCAGCCCGGAGGATGAGGAAGGGCATATCTGATTCCGATAGATCCGATTGATCTTCCGCTGATTCCGATTGAACGCGGAAGCACATTGATTGGAAAACTGTCAGCGGCGGCAGATGTAATTCTGCCATACCGTACGGTAAGCCGCCTTCACGCAAAAGCTGGTCAGTACAGAAGAGGGAGATTATCTGCTGGATCTGAATTCGCGGAACGGAACAACGGTGAATGGCGTTCCATTGATGGGCGAGACAAAAAAGCTGGAGGATGGAGACGATATCTCATTTGCCGGGAAGAAATACCGGTATAAGGCGGGAGAAAAACAGAAATTAGAGAAAAATGACGCATTACACTTTTTTCGATTTGGAGAAAGCGCTGGATGCGTTATTTTTAATATGGCAGAATGATCAAAGAAAAAGTTATGCGAATGAAACAAAAATATTACAGAAAAGAAAATTATGCATAAAATTAAAAAAGAAATAATGTAAAAAATAATGTCATAAAACGTCGAAAGCCGTCGTGAAGCGTCAATAATTGTCGAAAAACGTTTATCAAAAAAAAAAAATTTGACGATTTCTTGCATTTACAAGTGAATTAAATTATAATAAAAAAATAGCACAGATAAGGAAATGATGTAATGGAAGAACAAAGGAAAAACAGTTACGATCCGAACGAAGATATCGTGGACCGTATGTGGAAGAGGTCAAAAAACAGCATCAATCTGGTCATCGTCGTATGCAATATTCTGGTATTCCTTGCAGTCACACTGACCGGAGGGACAGAGAGCTCCAGACATATGATGGACTGCGGTGCGGCGTATGCGCCGCTGATTGAGAGCGGAGAATACTATCGCCTGTTTACGAGTATGTTTCTTCACTTTGGCATCCAGCATCTGATCAACAACATGCTGCTTCTTTTGTTCCTTTTGGGGATTACCTGAACGCGCAGCTGGAAAGATCCGTTATCTGGTCATCTATCTGGGCGGCGGACTCGTCGGAAATCTGTGCTCGTATCTGCATGAACTGTCCCTGATGAAAACAGGAAGCACCGGCAGTTTCCGCCGGCGCTTCGGGAGCGATTTTTCTGCTGTCGGAGCGATGCTTGTTCTTCTGGCATTTCGGAAAGGAAGGCCGGAGGATCTCACCTTCCGGCGGATGGCCGTCATGGCTGTCCTTTCGCTGCTGGTCGGATTCCAGTCTTCAAATGTGGACAACTTCGCACACATCGGCGGTTTTCTGGCAGGTGCAGTCCTGATGGCGGTTCTCTATCCGGGAATGGCAAGGATCAGGAAAAGGGGAAAACGACCGTAAAGGTGCTTCCTTCCCCGGGAACGGAAGAAACGGAAATCGTGCCGTCGTGTGTGCGGTTACAATTTCCTTGCAGATGGCAAGTCAAGGCCGGTTCCGTTTTTCTTATGTGTGACAAAAAGGTCAAAAGAGAGTCGGCAGATCCTCGGCGGGGATTCCGCAGCCAGTGTCCTGCACACGGATGGTCAGAAAGTCACCGTCGAAACAGAGAGAGATTTTGATCGTTCCGCCGGAAGGCATTGCTTCCGCCGCATTTCGGATCAGGTTCAGAAAAAAGCTGACGAAATTGCGTGGTATCAAGGGCAAAGCGCGGAATGGCAGATTCTTGACAAGTTCAATGGAAACCTGTTGTTTTCGAGGAGAACGCCGGTATCGGCACAGAGATTCTGGAGCAGAAGATAAGGATTCACGTAAGCGCGTACCGCCCGATATGAATGATTATAGCAGGAGAGCTCATCGAGCAGGGAGTTCAGAAAAGCCATATTTTCCTCAATGTCATTAACTTAAAAGCAGAAGATATTTATTCCGAAATGGATTAGATATCTTCTGCTTTTTTGATATGCTTATATTGTAAAAAGAAGCCATGAACCTGCTCAAAAAGGATGTGATTATGCATGAAGCATTCTCAGAAACGTATATTCATGGATATAGAAAAAATGACTTCTGATGAATTTAAGGCATTTTGCCGATCAGGTAATAAAAATTATTTTACCAGAATTCGAAAAATGCCTCTTCAGGATCTTCTTTTCACGATGATAAACAGAAAGGGGTTGACGTTGGCATTGGAACTGAGAAATTATATGAAACTTGCTCATCCTGGTGTGTCTATTTCAAAACCAGGATATCTGAAACAGCGTATGAAACTTAATCCAGATGCTTTTTTAGAATTATATAAATATCATAACCGTAACTTTTATGCAGATTCCACCTTTTCAACTTACAAAAAGATCATTTAATATTAGCCGCTGACGGCTCAGATATTAATATTCCTACCACTGCTGAAACACTGAAACTATATGGTTCTGCAAGCCGGAAAAACACAAAGCCCCAAGCTCAAATAGGATTAGGCTGTATTTATGATGTAATGAATCGTATGATACTGGAAAGTGACTGTAATAAGGTGAAATTTAATGAAATGCGCCTGGCCGAAAACAGATGGAGCGAATACCGGAAACAATAGGCAGCATTCCCTATGTTATTATCATGGACAGAGGCTATCCTTCTACGCCAGCGTTTATACATATGATGGATAAGGATATTAAATTTATCGTACGTTTAAAAAGCAGTGATTACAAAAAAGAGCAAAACAGTTTAATAGAAAAGGATCAGCTAGTTAAAATAAAACTTGATAAGTCAAGAATCAGACATTACGAGGGAACGCCAGATGGAGAACGTATGAAAGAATTAGGTGAAATTTCATTGCGTATGGTAAAAATCCTATTAGAAAACGGAAGTTTAGAAGTTTTGGCTACAAATCTTTCACAAACTGAATTTCATACAGAAGAAATAAAAAGAATTATATCATATGAGGTGGGGGATAGAGACTGCGTATGAAACGCTAAAGAGTCGGTTACAGTTAGAGAATTTTACAGGAACAAAACCTATTCTGTTATTACAAGATATAGTTTTTATATATCTGAGCAATTTAGTTGAAGATATCATATTAGATGCAGAGCGTGAACTGGATCAGAAAAGAAGCGAACAGAAAACATAAAATGATGATCAATCAGACTGTTAGTATTGGAATCTTAAAAAATGATCTGATTTATATACTTCTTGAAACGGATGGTCAAAAGAAAAAATGTTATTTCAGCAAAATATGAAGATTCATAAAAATCTTTTCAGTCCTGATCGGCATTATACCAGAACGAAAGGGCAATTAGCAGGAAAATATTCGAATACCCATAAAAGATCTGAGCTAAAAAATACGATACTAATGCCCACATACAAACAAAAAGCAGGAATCATAGTTTTATAAATGCGATTTCTGTCTTTGCTAAAGTTAATCATTGATATTTTCCTGGATTTTCTGAAAATAGAGATCGTTGGAAAGCCCTGAAAAGAAGAAGCTGATGAAAGCTGTGGATAACCGCAACAGGATTTCGAACCTCATGTGAAATCCGGGAAATCGTGACATTCTTCCGATAAGCCCTGTGAATTGTTGTTGTTTTTTGACATATCCTCCTTATGATGCGTAGGTAATGATTTTGATTAGGCAAAAAGTTTAGCATTGAAAAGGGGAGCGCGCAACAAAAGCGTTCTGCATTATTTGACATTTTCGACAAATAGTGAGAAAATAGAGTTGTTCGGAACCGTGCAGAACGGGATTCAGAACAACAGAAAAATTAAAAAAGTAAAGGAGAAAAGATCATGGATTGTATTTTTTGTAAATTAGCAAACGGAGAAATTCCAACCGCAACATTGTATGAGGACGATGAGTTCCGTGTCATTCTGGATCAGGGACCGGCAACGAAAGGACATGCGCTGATTCTTCCAAAACAGCATTTTGCAAACATTTATGAAATTCCGGATGAAACCGCAGCGAAAGCAATGATTCTCGGCAAAAAAAAAAATGGCGACGGCCATGACGAAAGCGCTTCATTCTGATGGCTTCAATCTGGTACAGAACAATGGTGAGGCAGCAGGACAGACGGTATTCCACTTCCATATGCATCTGATTCCAAGATATGAAGGTGACAATGCCGGTATTGCTGCATGGAAGCAGGGAACTCTCGAGGATGCGGTAAAAGAGCAGATCATTGAGAGCGTGACGGCAGAGCTGAAGGCCTGAGAAAAGGCTGGCAGCAGCCAGAAAAAGAATCAATGACAGACGAACAGGGGCGGAGAACAATGGACAAAAATAACTTTTCAGAAATATATAAAAAGTATGTAATGACAGCCTATTCAGCCGCAATGCAGGTGGTGCCAATGAAGCCGATGCGGATGATATCGCACAGGAAACGATGGTGAAACTGTACCTGAATATTGATGCGCTGGATGAAGACAGAGTAGAAGGCTGGGTCCGTGTCGCTGCAAAGAATCTGGGGAATTGATTATCAAAGAAAACACAACGTTTTGACTGGAACGAACTGGATGAGGATCTTCGGGCGGAAGAGATGGAACTTCCGACGCTTGCAGAGGAAGAAAAGCAGGAGAGAAATCATTTTTTTCAGGAAGTGATGGATGCACTGAAAGATCATGATGAATCGGGTTATTATATTACGCGTGAAATCAAGGTGCATGAGCGTTCGGAAAAGGAAGTAGCATCCGAAATGGGTATCACCATCGGAAATCTGCGGGTGAAAAATGACCCGGACGAAAAAATGGCTTTGCCAGCACTTTGCTGACAAAGCCAGAGAAAGGGATTTCTGTAGTTACTATTTGCGTTCGCATTCCTGGATCAGGGAAAGGATGCGGCCGATGGAATCGGTGTGGCTGCTCTTCTTCATCGCATTGATGTAGGTCTGACGGTTTTCGTAAACCTCACGGATTGCGGACTGAAGGGTCTGCGCATTCACGGATTCTTCTTCCAGAACTTTACTGTAACCCTGACGCTCAAAGGAACGCGCATTTAAAAATCTGGTCTCCGCGGCTGGCATTGGCAGAAAGCGGAATCAGAATGTTTGGTTTTGCCAGAGCACTGATTTCGCAGATCGCATTTGCGCCGGCGCGGGAGATGATCAGATCTGCTGCCGGGAGCTCATCTTTGATGTACTCGAACTGAACGTAACCTTCGGTACCATTTAAGGATGCATCCAGTTTATGTTTACCGCAGAGATGAATCACCTGGAAATCTTTCAAGTTCTGGTAAAATAGAACGGACCGCATGATTGACAGCAGCGACGGAACCGAGGCTTCCTCCGATGACGAGAATAACCGGTTTTGCGGCATTGAATCCGCAGAACTTCAGGCCTTCCCGTGCATCGCCGGACAGCAGTTCCTGGCGGATTGGCGTTCCGGTCAGAACGGCTTTGTTTTCCGGGAGACATTTAACGGTTTCCGGGAAATTACAGCAGACCTTTGCAGCGGACGGAATACACAGCTTATTTGCCAGGCCAGGCGTCATATCCGATTCATGGATGAGCGCCGGGACTTTACATGCTTTGGCGGCAAAGGACAACCGGTACCGAAACGAAGCCGCCTTTGGAGAAGACAACGTTTGGTTTCAGCTTTTTGAGCAGTTTTTGCTTCAAAGTAGCCTTTTACGACGCGGAATGGATCGGAAAAAGTTTTTCGGATCAAAGTAGCGGCGCAGCTTTCCGGATGAAATTCCGTAATACGGAATGCCGAGATCTTCGATCAGCTTGCGCTCCATACCGTCGTAGGAACCGATATAAGAGATTTTATAACCTGCTTCCTTTAATTTTGGAATCAGGGCAATATTCGGGTAACATGGCCGGCAATGGTACCTCCGCCTGTCAGAACAATATGCTTCATGAGAATTCCTCCCTGGAATTTGATAATATCATTTGGCTTTTATTATCCACTCAAGAAGAAAAAAGTCAAGAGCGGTTACAACATGGAAAATGCCGAGGAACGGAAGAAGATGAAAAAGATAGAAAAAGAAGAACAGCTGAAAAAAAGAAACTGGAGCAGACGATAGAAGAAAAATGGCTGCGGATTCGAAAACGGTGGAAGGGGAATCGGCAGTTGCTAAAGGCAGAGGAAGGAAACACAGCAACAGAACAGGAGCCGGAGGCTGCGCCTGCCTTTCAGAGGAAGAATTGAACCCAATGTACGAGCGCTTCCAGCAGCGTCTCCAGAAGGAAGGACTCGCGGACGCAGAAGGCAACCCGACAGAGAAAAACACTGGAGATCCGCCGCCAGATCGTGGCGAAAAAGATTGGAACGCGAGAAGCAGGCGGAGAGACAGAAACAGATTGCGAAAGAGAGTGAAAACAACAAAAACACTGGGTACAGACGGCAAAGGCGGCTGGTGTTGTGTTGGTTGTGGGAGCTTGCGTGTTTGGAGCTAGTATGACGAGCGAGGCGAATCGGATTCGGTTGGTGGAGACGATTAGTGGGGTTCGGAATACGGGCGACGTTACGTGGACAGATAATGGTGAAGATCGAGATGGGTCGGAAACTAATTTTGAACAAGCAAAAACAGAGATCGTAGAAAAAATCCATATTGAGGTGCCGGAATTTTATTATGTACCAGATGGAATGAAATATAGTCAATTTATGATATTTGAAGAAACGGAAATGGCGGTGATCAATATCAATATGGAGAACATTCTATCTATTTTCATTTGGCAGCAAATGAAAAAGATTTGTCACAAGGCAATTGGAAAGACAAAGAAAAAGGTTCAAGTAGAAACACTTGATGATGTGATAGAAATTGAAATGGGAACTTTAGCAGAGAATGGAGAAGAAAATTATTATGCATTATGGAAATATAAAGATGCCTATTATCAATTAAGCGGACAGATAGAAAAAGGAGGAATTGGTGAAAATTATAAATGAAATGCAGTATAATGTGTAATTATTTTATGAAATGCACGTATATAATATGTAGGTGAAGACGAGGGGAAAGAGGAAGTATGAAAAAAGGTTATAAATTTAAAAACTTACTCTTTTGTGCGATGCTCATTGTAGCGATGTCTTTGAATACAGTTGATGCATGCAGATGCGTTGGATTATTTAGGCAGTATTATTGATGGATCTGAATTGACAAATGATCTAGAAGCTTTTGGAGACTACCAGAGTGTAGCGAGAAGTACATATCTGCACCAAGGATTTGTGAGAATTACTAATAATGGAAACGGGTATGTTGGAATAACCGGAGGAACGGAATGCAACGTTAGCTGTAATACGGTGAAGTTGAAGTGTATTTGGAACGGTCTAGTGGGGATGGGAACTTTATAGTTATCAAAAATGGGACAAAGTATCGTATAATACGAATTCTTTGTATATGAGTACACAGGTAAAAAGTAGAAAAAGGGTACTATTATCGCTTAAAGAGGATATCATTCATGTACAAAGAATGGAGTACTTGAGAATGGTGGAAGTTCAACAAATGGAATCTACATTGGCTAACTGAAAGTTACGAATATTCAAATTAAAACGAGCAAAAAATATTATGAATATAAGCACAAGAGAGATAGCGTAAACGACCGGAAACAATTTCTAACCCGACCCAGTTTACACTCCCTCACCCCTTAAAAAATTTCGGGGCCAGTCCCCTATAGAAACCTTATAACAATGAATATATTAAGACGAAAACGCAGATCTTTCAGGATTTTCAACGCGTCGAAATTCCTTTTTCCAACCACAACACAGATCTGAGTCATCATGTGTTACTATGTTCAGCGTGTGAGTGATCATACGGAACATCGGCTGGCCCCGATAAGTGAGGCATCGGTATTACTGCAGGAATACCGGTGCCTCTTTTTTCTGTGCACTTCCGGCGGCCGATGCCCATAATTGAACAAAAATATCAAGATTGTTGTGCAATCTGCCTTAAAATTCCGTTGGAATCTGCCAGATATTATGCTATAATAATCAAAAAAAGAGAGAATAAGCATAAAATACAAAGGAATTTCAGATTATTTTTCGCGGACAACGCGTCAAAGACCATGCTTGCATGAGACCTTGACGACTGCCGCGATAACGGCCAAACGCATAACGCGTGATTTGACCCGTAGTGACAACATTTTGTCCCCGAACAAAACGGGAGAACAGGAGGCATCTTATGCGTCTTACATTTCTTGGAGCAACACATGAAGTGACGGGCAGTTGTTATTATCTGGAGGCTGCCGGGAAGAAGTTTTTAGTGGACTGCGGTATGGAGCAGGGACCGAATATTTATGAAAACAAGCCGATTCCGGTCCCGGCATCCCAGCTTGATTTTGTATTGATCACGCACGCGCACATCGATCACACCGGAAATCTGCCGCTGCTGTATGCACACGGCTTCCGCGGCCCAATCTATATGACTCCGGCGACGGTAGCACTTTCGGACATCATGCTCCGCGACAGCACACATTCAGCTTGCCGAGGCCGAGTGGCGGAACCGCAAGAACCGCCGGGCGGGAAAAGAAGATTACGTTACGCCATATACGATGGAGGACGCCCTCGGCGTGATCCGCCTACTGGAAGGCATTCCGTATCATCAGCGTGTGACACTATCGGACGGCATCCAGATCCGTTTCCTCGATGCCGGTCATCTGCTCGGCTCCGCATCCATTGAGCTGTGGCTGACAGAGGACGGTGTGACGAAAAAACTGCTCTTCTCCGGCGATATCGGAAATATCCATCAGCCGCTGATCAACGACCCGGAGTACCCGGAGAGCGCTGATTACGTGATTATGGAATCCACCTACGGTGACCCGGAGCCACGGTCCGAAACCGGATTATGTACCGGAGCTGGCAAAAATCATTCAGGAAACGCTCGACCGCGGCGGCAACCTCGTGATCCCGTCGTTTGCTGTTGGAAGAACGCAGGAGATGCTGTACTTTATTCGTGAAATTAAGGCAGAACATCTGGTTCACGGCCACGGCGAATTCCCGGTTTACGTGGACAGTCCGCTTGCCGTTGAGGCAACCAATATTTTCCGCGATCATCAGAAAGAGTGCTACGATTCCGATGCAGCTGCGCTCCTTGCGCAGGGCATTAATCCGATTCTGTTTCCGGGCTTAAAGCTCTCGATTACATCCGATGAGTCGAAAGCCATCAACTTCAACGAAACCCCGAAGGTCATCATATCCGCGAGCGGTATGTGCGATGCAGGACGAATCAAGCATCATCTGAAGCACAACCTCTGGCGGCAGGAGAGTACGGTTCTCTTCGTCGGCTATCAGGCCGTCGGTACACTGGGACGGGCGCTGATCGGAGGCGCGAAGGAGGTGAAACTGTTCCAGGAAGAGGTTCATGTGAACGCGCACATCATCAGTTCCCGGGCATGAGCGGCCACGCAGATCAGGAAGGACTGCTCAAATGGGCGGGCAGTCTGCGGGCAAAACCGGACCGCGTTTTCGTAACGCACGGCGAAGATAAAGTGACGGAAATTTTTGCAGAAAAACTGTGGGACGAATTCCGCTATCCGGCGATGGCTCCGTTCTCCGGCACGGTATTTGACCTGAAAAGAAAATGAATTCATCGAAAAAACCGTTGGCATTCCGATCCAGAAGGAAACAACGGCAAACGCTGGAACACTGCGCACGAAGCAGCGGAAATGCCGTCTTCGATCGTCTCGTTGCGGCTGGTCAGCGGCTGCTCACCGTCATTACAAGAAACAAAGGCGGTGCTAACAAAGACCTTTCGAAATTTGCCGATCAGATCAACAGTCTCTGCGACAAATGGGACAGATAAAGCAGTCCGGTGGCTGGAAGAAAGACTGTGCTATTAATATAGAAGAAAAACCGGAAGAAAGCAGGCGGCAGGAAGCTGTGCTGCATCAGAAAAAAGAAAAAACAGAAGTGGATAAATTACAAACTCCCGGGGTGAGCATTCCCCGGGGAGTTATTATAATAAAAAGAGCAAGCGTAAAAAGTTATTTCTGGATAGCCTGTTCCAGTGCTTTTGCAAGCTGGTCTGGACATGATGTTCCGCGTCCGTTGCAGTCGATGCCTTTCATGCGGGAGATGGCTTCGTTTACGTCCATGCCCTCAACGAGTCTTGCAACACCCTGTGTGTTTCCGTTGCATCCGCCTACGAACTGCACGTTGTGTACTTTACCGTCTTCTACCTCAAACAGAATTTTTTCTGGAACAGGTACCTTTTGTTGTATATTCCATCGATAAGATCCTCCTTTGTGAATAAAAATTAGAACATTATCGTGAACTTCAGCCACGATAATTCTTCGGTTCCTGCTATTATATCATAGATTACGAAAACAGCAAAGAAAAAAAGATACCACAGATCCAAAATTTATTGTATACTGTAACAGGAATTACAAAGAAACCAGAAGGAAAAGAAAATGGACTCCCGGGTTTTCCGTTCTTACTTTAGCGGCTGACCGCTGACAAAAATGATTTCATAAAAGCAAGAACAGAAAGAATCGGGAGTACATGTAAAGTTATTGGAGGATATCATAAACATGAAGTTAATCGGAATTATCGGTGCAATGGAAGTTGAAGTTGCAAGCTTAAAGGAAATGATGACGGATGTTACAATCCGCACGAAAGCATCCATGGAGTTCAACCACGGTTACCTGAACGGAAAAGAAGTGGTTGTTGTGCGCAGCGGAATCGGCAAAGTAAATGCCGGTATCTGCACCCAGATTCTTGTAGATGATTACGGCGTGGACTGTGTCATCAACACCGGAATTGCAGGCTCCTGCGGAATGAAATCAACATCGGCGATATCGTGATCTCGACCGATGCTGTTCAGCACGACATGGATGTGTGCATCTTCGGATACCCGCTCGGCGAGATTCCGCAGATGGGTGTTTGAGCTTCCCGGCAGACGAGCACCTCGCAGAGGTGGCAGAGGAAGTCTGCAAGGAAGTCAATCCGGAAATCCAGGTATTCCGCGGACGCGTGGTCAGCGGTGACCAGTTTATTTCCAGCAAAGAAGTGAAAAACCGTCTGATCGAGGAATTCAACGGTTCCTGCGCCGAGATGGAGGGCGCTGCGATTGCGCAGGGCGCTTATCTGAACAAGATTCCATACGTCGTACTCCGCGCCATCTCCGACAAAGCAGACGACAGCGCAACGATGGACTACCCGACCTTTGAGAGTGAGGCAGCCCGCCACTGTGTCAACCTGCTGCAGGAAATGGTAAAACGTCTGTAATCTAAAAAAAGCAAGAAGAAAAAATCGACAAACGGGCAGGCGAAAACCAGCGAAACCAGGCGAACCGGCACGAAAGCAGTCCCCTGAAGGAACGAAAAAGAAAAATTCACGCGAAAAAGCACAGAATCACAAAGAATTTGACGAACGTTTTTTGTTTCCAAATTTTTCCGGCGGTGCTATACTGTGGCACATCGGAACAAGAAGATTCTCACTACGGATTGCTCAGCAGTAAAACACTTGCTGTTTTGCTGCGTAAGAAAGTGATTCAGGTGTGAGCAGCCCTCCTTCTGCGAAGCAAAATTTTCAATGAGGGCTGCGAATGTTACAGTTCACAGGTACCTGGGAACTGTAACACGTCTCCCTGCCGATATGCCAGCGGAAGAATCCTGTGCGCGCAAATTCTGCCGCGGCATCCGCCGATGCACCGCAACGGAAGCACCGGCATATGATCATAACAGGCAAATTCAAAAATCATCAGGGGGGAATAAGAATGCTGGAGTTTTGTGTGAAACAAAATGTGTTCTTATACACAATGATAGCAGCAGGAATCGCCGGTGTGTGGTGCCTGTTCTGGAATAACCGTTTTTCTACACCCGGGCCATCCGCGATCTCGAAGGCTGAAGGAACCAAAGTCGAAATGGACCAGGTCGGTGCTGGAAACGTGTCAGAGAAAAGCGCATCCCTTTTCGAATGCCGGGGCGTTTATGCGCAGCCAGATTGCACAGGGCAGGTCAGCGGGAATGGCAGTCCCGACGCTTCTGCGCGGAAGCCAGAATATGATCCTCACGGTTCTGGTGCTGTCGATTCTTTCGCTGTGGGCGATCTACCGATACCGTTATGGAGAGGCGGAGCTGATGCGCTACCTCGGAACGGGCATCGCGCTCGCCGGAGGCCTTGTCTTTCCGGCTCTGTCTGGATTTCGGCGGAAAAGAGGAAATTCTGCTGAACGGCTGGACAGACTATCTGGAAAATGAGTTTGCAGCGACGAAACAGAGTGCGGTGCTGGAAACCGTACAGCAGACCGAACGGCAGCCGGTGCAGGCGGAAACCATGGCACAGGCAGGAACCGGAGCGGCGAAAGCAAAACCGCAGACTGCGGGAAGCGAGTCCGCCAAAGAGCGGAATGAACTGTTCGCAGACCCGGAAAAGAAGCGAGGATTTCGAAAGTCAGGGAGGGCATCCGCCAGACCGCCGCGGCCGAGAGCAGGTTTGCCGGAATGCTGACGCCCGAGGAAGAGAAGCTGATGAGGGAAATTATCAGCGAATACGTGTAAATACCAGGGGATCAGGCCGGGGAGCATGGCATATCGACATGACCATATTTCCGAATCGGCAGTCCGCAGGTATCTAAGATAAAATATTTCAGGCAGTGCCGTCTTTCAAAACAGACAGGCGGCACTTTTCTTTCCCGGATAAAGCAGAATCATCATCTGCAAAAGGAGGAACCAACATGAGACTTGTAATTCTTGAGGCAGAGTCACTGGGAAAGGACATGGATCTGTCCGGCTTTTCCCGTTTTGGAGAAGTGACAGTATATGAAAAAAACAACGGAGGAGGAATGCCCGGAGCGTGTGCGGGAGGCGGATATTGTCATCTGCAACAAGGTGCGCATGTGCAGCCGCACCCTGTCCGGCGCGGAGAACCTGAAACTGATCTGCGTCACCGCAACCGGCATCAACAACATCGATCTCGATTATGTGAAGCGCCACAACATCGCCGTGACGAACGTCGCCGGCTATTCCACCGTCAGCGTGGCCCAGCACACCTTTTTGCGATGTACTTCTATCTGGCAGAAAAACTCCGTTATTACGATGATTACGTAAAAAACGGCAGCTACGCCGCCAGCAGTCTTTTTCACCTGCATGGACAGACCGTTCACCGAGCTGGAGGGCAAGACGTGGGGCATCATCGGCCTTGGCGCGATCGGCAGAAAAGTGGCTTCGATTGCACAGGCATTCGGCTGCCGTGTGATCTATTACTCCACCTCCGGTGCACACGACGATCCGGACTACGAGCGGGTCGATCTCTATCGTCTGCTGAAGGATTCTGATGTGGTTTCCATCCACGCCCCGTTAAATGAGGCGACCGAGAACCTGATGAATATCGAAACGTTTGCCAACATGAAGCGGAACGCAATTCTGATCAACGTCGGCCGCGGCTCGATCGTGAATGAGCGTGACCTCTGCTGTGCCCTGCGCGAGGGCCTGATCGCCGGAGCAGCGCTCGATGTACTTTCCAGCGAGCCGATCCGCAGTGACAGTCCGTTGCTGAAAAATGGCGGACGATGACCGCCTGTACATTACGCCGCACATCGCCTGGGCATCGAAGGAAGCCCGCACGCGCCTGATCGGACTGGTGCAGAAAAAATATTGCTTCGTACCTGGAAGGCGGCATGGAAAACCGCGTGGTATAAAAGGGTACAAAGCCAGGGACAAAATACATAAAAAAGAGCCGGACATCCGGCGGAACCGCAGAGGGGACCAAGAACAGCCACTCCCAAGTTCCGCCGGATGCCCGGCTTTTTGCATTTGCTTTATTGCTGCAAAACGAGAGAACATTATTCCTCTGTAATCTGAATTTCCAGATAATCAAACTCCAGCGATTCAATAAAATTATCCTGTGTGAACCGCGTTTTCGATCTCCGTTTAAACTCCGAAATATTCGTATCGAGCCAGATCGGCTTCGCCAGATTCCAGGCATCACAGATTTCATCGAGCGCACGGAAGACCTTGTGCGTTCTGGTATCCTCATCGTCGATGCAGACGGTAAGATCCTGAAGAATATGATTGTTTTCCACTAATTTTCCCACATCTGAAACATATTAAAAATCCTCCTGAAAAGTACAAAAGTAAACAGTGCATTTGGAACGACCGTGTTAATCGCTGGTAACGGTATGCAGTTCTTTAAAATCCTTCGGCGAGATCCCGTACTTTTTTTAAACGCGCGGTAAAAACTCGAATAGTCGTGAAATCCGAACAGCAGATACACCTTCGTGACCGGTACATCGCCGAGCAGCGCTTCACGGCACCTTGCCAGCCGCTTTTTTGGAAATGTACTGGTGGATCGACATGCCGATTTCATCCTTGAAAACGTGTGCAATGTGATATTTGCTCACAAAAAGTTCCGCCGCCAGCCGTTCGAGCGACAGATCCTCGGACAGGTGCTCATCAATATAGAAACAGAGCTGTTCATACAGCGAGAGCTGTGCTTTCCGGGTGAGCGGGTGATGCTGCTCATACACCGTTCGGTTGATCTGCATCAGCAGGTCGCTGACGTAGAAAAAATCTGCGTCTCTTTTCCAAAATGATCGGACCGCATTTCTTCGATCAGGCGGATGGTGCGGTACTGGATCGTGTTGAACTCGACGGAATCGAGCGGGAACAGATATTTCTGATTTTCGGCAGCGTATTCCATCAGGTAAACGTAGTCGGCGGAACGGGCGCGGAGCTGCTCTGCAAAAGCGGCGCTGACCCAGAACACAAAGCGGCGGTACGGCACAGACAGGTCGTGCATCACCAGATGATGCGGCACGCCGGGCGGAATCAGAAGAAGATCGCCGGGCGTCGGTGTGTAAGCACTCCGTCGATTTCCAGTGAGATCGCCCCTTCGAGAAGAGATAGAACTCATAATGCGTATGCGTATGTTCTTTTACGCCGGGCACATCGTCGGTGCTGTAATAGTATAACTCAAACGTATCCGAAATCATGTACTGCCGGGTGGCAAAATTTCGTCTGCAGTTTTTCTTTCATAATAAAAGCATCCTTGCAAAAATGATATTTTTGAACCATAACAACAATTCCCAGCATATCACAAAACAGCAAGTTTTACAATGTATTCGGCAATTCGCACAATAAAAAACAACTTGTCCGGTTATGATACAAGGGAATAAAAATAAAAAACAGAATGCAGAATAAATTTCAGATAAAGATCAAAACGGAGGAACAGCTATCATGAATCAGATTCTCGAACAGCTTGGAACATACGGCATTGTGCCGGTTGTCGTTTTACAGGATGCAGCAAAAGCAGAGCCGCTTGACGAAGCTCTCTGCAAGGGCGGACTTGCCTGCGCCGAGGTGACCTTCCGCACCGATGCGGCAGAAGAATCCATCCGCATTATGAGCGAAAAATTCCCGGAGATGCTGGTGGTGGAGCCGGAACTGTGCTCACAATCGAGCAGGCGGACTGCGCCGTGAAAAGCCGGAGCAAAATTTATCGTCAGCCCGGGCCTCAACCCGGAGGTAGTAAAATGGTGCCAGGCACACGAAGTACCAGTGATCCCGGGCATCGTGACCCCGACTGAGATGGAGCAGGCGATCGGTCTTGGGCTCACCATGGTGAAATTCTTCCCGGCAGAACCGGCAGGCGGACTGAAATACATCCGTGCCATCGCAGCACCGTACACCATGATGAAATTCATGCCGACCGGCGGCATCAACCCGCAGAATGTAAGAGAATACCTGGCATACGACCGCATCGCAGCATGCGGCGGAAGCTGGATGGTAAAAAATACGATGATTGAAAACAACGAATTCGACCGCATCGAAGAGCTGGTGAAAGAGGCGGTTGAGATCGTAAAGGAAAGCCGGACGTGACGACATCCTTCCCGCAGCCGCTGGGCACCGACCGTTGACCTCGAGCGTGATCCGAGATGGGGAAGAAACGAGGAGGGCTACGGCGAGGACCCTGTGCTGACCGGAAAAATGGCCGGCGCTTACATCGAGGAATGCAGGGCGACGATCCAAAATATCTGCGCTGTGCATCAACCCTGAAACACTTCTATGGAAACAACACCGAGGTCGGCCGCGGCTGGAAGAACTCTTCGATTGACCCGCGGAATAAATATGAGCTGTATCTCGAGCCGTTCCGCAGATGTATTGAGGAGAGCGGCGCAGAGGGCATCATGACGGCGTACAACAGAATCAACGGCACCGTCGGGCCGCCTGAACATGGTCATGAAAGGAACCACCACCGCCGGCGCCGGAATGGTCCGGGAAAACATGGAAATCTCGGAATCCGTCATCATGAAACAGGCGGACCAGAAGATGTATGAAAATAAAAAAAGTTCACGGTGAATCGCCGCAATGGATTGTCCCCGCGGGTCTTTTCGTGGTACAATGAAACATAACCGATAAAAAAGAAAAACGAGGGCAGAACATGAACGAATTATATGAAATGATTGAAAAGAAAATCAAAGAATCCGGCTATCCGCGGCCGATTTCGGGAAGCGATGTTTACGATGACATCTGCGACCAGATCGAGGGAAAAGAGAACGGTTCCTATGTGGTATTATCGAAATTTGATGATGATGTGATTTTCGAGTACCACATCACGGTGATGGATGATGAATTCAACCTCGGCGTGCTGACGCTGCGCACCCCGGAGGGCGTGTTTGAGACTGATTTTGACCAGTAAAAAAGAGAAAAGAAAGAGGTTGTTACTTATGCCGAATGTTGAAAAAATCACAAAACAGACGGAAAATCCGTTCGTAAATCTTTACCTGGTGGAAGGGACAAACAAAGTAAACCATCACTTCCGCTATTACGTGGCTTCCCGCGCAAAATCCATCGAGCAGATGAAGATTAAAACAAGGAAAAAATACGCCGGACGGTGTGCTGATGTACAGTCTGTACGGGGAAAAACGCGACAAAATTGTCCTGGTGCGCCAGTACCGCGTTTCCATTGATGACTACATCTACGAATTCCCGGCAGGCCTGGTGGAACCGGGCGAGGAGTTCCATGAGGCTGCCGTGCGCGAGATGCATGAGGAGACCGGTCTTACGTTTCACCCGTTGAAAGTAGATCCCTGCTACGAGAAACCGTTCTTCACCACAATCGGCCTGACCGATGAAGCATGCTCTGCCGTTTACGGCTGGTGCGAGGGCGAGATCAGCCGCAAATACCTCGAAGAGAGCGAAGTGATCGAAGTTGTCCTGCTGACCGCGAGGAGGCAAAGAGAATCTTAAAGGAAGAAAATGTAGCAATTATGTGTTCTTATCATCTGATGCATTTTATTCATGATGAGGAGCCGTTTGCATTCCTGAAATAAGTGGAGGGGCCAGAAAAACACAACCCCTGGAAGTTCTTAGCACGAACTGCCAGGGGTTGTGTTTTTCTGACTCCCATTTACGTTGTGGGGGACGGGAGGGTGAGGACTCAGGTGTAGTATTGGGCCTGGGTTTCGTAAAGATTGGCGTAGATGCCGTGGTTTGCGAGGAGGGTGTCGTGGGTTCCGTCTTCGGCGATGCGGCCGTGGTCGAGGACGATGATGCGGTCGCAGAATTTGCAGCTGCTCATGCGGTGGGAGATGTAGACAGCCGTTTTACCGGCGATCATCTGGCTGAACTGTTCATAGATTTCGGCCTCAGCGATCGGGTCGAGGGCTGCGGTCGGCTCGTCGAGGATGACGAACGGGGCATCCTTGTAGAGGGCGCGGGCGATGGCGGTGCGCTGGGCCTCGCCGCCGGAGAGGTCGACACCGGAGCCGTTGTTGTTGTAAAGGCGGGTGCGGACGCCCTGCGGGAGTTGCTGTACACGGTCGGTGAGACCGACTTTGCAAGAGAGGATTGCAAAGCAGCTTCATCAATCGTAGTCCCTGCGGCGATGTTTTCGTCGAGCGGGAAGGGAGAACAGGTGGAAATCCTGGAAAACCACGGAGAAGGCCTGGGTGTACTCTTTGTAGCTATATTTGCGGATGTCAATGCCATTCAGGGTAATGTAACCTGAAGTTGGCTCATACAGGCGGCAGAGCAGCTTGATGAGTGTCGTTTTTCCGGCTCCGTTGCGGCCAACGAGGGCGGTTTTTTGTCGCCGACGGCAAAGGACAGTGTCACATGTTCGAGTACCGGAATATTCGTACCGGGATAAGAGAGTGAGACATCGTGGAATGCAAATTCGTACTGGCCGTCGTCGCGTTTCTCAATCGGCAGTGTACCGTCGTAGGCCATAGACGGCTGCGCAATGAAATCCTCATAGGTCGAGAGATAGGAATTGATATAGTCGAACTCCGATCCGGTTGCGAGAAATGTCTGAAGATCACTCATGGCGCGTGTCACGGAACCGGCATACAGAAGAACATCCCCAATGGGGAGAACGCCGTACAGAGCCCTGGCGCCGATCACAAGGTACGCAGCGAAATTGGAAAGGAGCGAAAGCAGCGCGTTTTTTTTTTTTTCCGTCTGTGATGGCGGAGAAGCGGGCGAAGTCGAGGTACATCGGCAGAAAGTGTTCCATGGCTTTTCCAAACTGTACGTCGAGAAAATGATCGAGATGACCGATGCGGATATCGTCCGCGCGCCGTTCTTCAAGCATCACATTAACGAGATAATTGGCAACCGAGTTGGAATGGTCGTTGCCCTGGTTCAGCTCTATCTTTTTTCTGCGTACTCCTGCGGTTGATGCGGGAGGAAAGTGCAAGCTGCACACCACAGAGCAGGAGCAGTGCAAGCATCGAAAACGACGAGGTGAAAAAAGTTATTCCTGCTGCTGTCGGACAGAAGAAACAGACGGAGCAGGAAAAACAGGGCATAGAGAACCGAGAGCAGGGAAGTGATCAGCGTATGAATGACAATGAGCTGGTCACCCACCCCTGATCCCATGGAGGAGACGTTGGTGCGCCGGATGGCATCCATCGTCTCTGTTTTTTCGAATTTCTCAAACTCCAGCTCCAGCGCCTTTGCGGTGATTTTCTGTTCCGTGCGTGCAAGACAGAGTTCTTTTTGGCCGTCGAGATACTGACGGCAGATTTTTTTCAAACAATCCCAGCCCATACTGCGTAAGCAGAAAGACGACAACAGTATACAGACAGGCGCGGTACGACTTTGCAAGCAGTAAATTCAAAATTCGCGCCGAGAAAAACAAGGAGAGATACGGCAGCGTTGCAGCTGCAAAAGCGCTTCCGAGAAGCCAGAACAGCACGCGGTGATTGCCCTGGCTCACCATAGTTAAAAAGCGGCAGATGGCATGAAACCGTTCTTTCATTTTCATCAGATATCTTCCTCCGTTTCCTGATAATACTGGCTCTGCACCTCAAACATATGCGCATACGATCCGCCGAGGGCAATCAGCTCATCGTGGGTTCCGCATTCTTTGATCTTTCCGTTTTCGAGAAACAGGATCGTATCGCAGAAGCGTGTCGATGCAAGACGATGCGAGATGAAAAGCGCAGTCTTATTTTTTTCAGCAGTGTGCTGTAGATTTCGTACATTTTATTTTCCGAGATTTGCATCGAGCGCAGCCGTCGGCTCATCGAGCAGGAGCAGATGGCAATTTTATAGAGTGCCCGCGCCATCATCAGTTTTTGCATTTCACCGCCGGAAAGCGTAATGCCGTCGTCCGCCATATCCTTGCCAAGATAGGTTTCTTCTTTCTGCGGCAGACTTGCAATTTTTTTCCCAGAGTCCGGCGCGGATGAGTGCTTCTCGGCGACGGTTACGATCGGTCTCTTCCAGTGGGGAGCAGCTCACATTTTCTGCAATCGAAAACGAGAGTGCAAACGGGTCCTGAAAGACCGCCGCGATTGCTTTTGTAATACTGTGCCGGATTCAGACTGCCAAGGGGAATGCCGTTGATGGTGATATTCCCTTCCGTTGGCTGATATAGCCCGCAGATCAGCTTGACAATGGTGGATTTTCCGGCGCCGTTGATGCCGACAAGTGCCGTATGCTCGCCCGCATGGGTGTAAACTGACATCATCGAGGATCCTTTTATCGCCGCCCGGATGGGAAAACGAGACGTGGGGAAAAGCAGATTTCCAGCGGTTTTTCTTCCGCAAGTTCCGGCCGGAACGGCAGCGTGTGGCCTGCAGGGAACGGGAGATCGAAGAATTCCCGCAGCCAGCGGATCTGCTCGAGACAGAGCACGGATTTGGAGAGCGCGGCGGTGATCTCGTTAAAATATGAAGAAAAACCGGAGACGGCACCGAGCGCAAGCACAAAGCCGGATACGGTCATCGTGCCGTGGGATAGACGGTAAATCAGAAAGCCATAGCAGATTCCGTCGCGCAGAAGCTGTAGTGTAAGTGTCAGCAGATCATTTGCAAAGTAGGCGCTGCGGATGCGGAACAGAATTTTCTGATACCGCTTGTTGAGCTGGCGATAAACACCATCGAGCCATCCGTTCAGCTGATACAGACGGATATCCTTTCCGGCGGATGTGTTGTACGACTGTTTCTGAAAATAGCGCTGCGACAATTTAATCGCGGACAGATCATCCCGGCGGCGGACTTCGTAGGAAGCCGCGCGGCGGTAGCTGAGAAACTGCAGAACCGAGAGCACAAGCAGCAGAAGAATGATAGCCGGATGGACGGTTCCGATCAGTCCTGCGTAGAGAATCAGCCCAAGAAACGAAGAATAAATTGTGACATCGTATCGGAACATGCCTTCCACGCCGACCCAGTTGCTGCAGGTGGCTCCGACGGCTTTTTCGGCGAGCTGCAGCGTTTTTGGTTCTGTCAGAACCGCATAATCTATCTGCATGAAATGACAGAGAAGGCGGCGCGTAAAAAGCCGGTCCGGAATTCGGTATACTGCCAGGCGTTCCGTGACTGCAGAAACGCATGGCTGACGAAAACGACGGCATAGCAAAGAAAGAGAACCAGCGTTCCAAGCGCAAATCCCGGAAAAGCCGCTGCTCTGTTCCAGAAACAGGAGAATCCCGGAAGGAAGCAGAATCCCGAAAAAAGCCGGTGAGCACCTGTGAGACGATTTCGAGTGCCTGAAAGAGAAACGGCTTTTTTGCTGTAATGCCACAGCTCCCGATGAATATAAATGTAGTTAGACCATAATGAATACATGAAGACCTCCTCTGTCACATGTCTTTCGTGAACTGTAGTTATCCTACCATATTCATGCAAAACACGGGGGAAAAGTACGTAAATGGAACAAAAAAAGAACGCGAACAGCAAAAAAGTGTTCACGTTCTGCAAAATTTTTCTGTAGAATCATCGGACAAAATCAAAAATTCTGGAAAGAGCTTTTTACAGCGGCAGCATAATCTCCGTCACGAAAACGCCGGGCTCGTTCTGCCGGTTGATATATCCTTCGTACTTTTCCACAACAAGATTGATCCGTTTCAGCCCATGCCCGTGATTTCCGCGCTTCGTGGTGATATACTCGCTGTCCAGCTTCCGCACAGTATCCTTTGTTGCATTCGTAACGGAAATATACAGCTGGTTTTTCAGCACACCAATATAAAGCCGGATATAGGGATCCGCAAGGCCCTCGCATGCTTCCACCGCATTGTCAATCAGATTTCCGATCAGCGCGCAGAGATCAATATCACTCACCGTAAGATTGGCCGGGCAGGCTGCCTTGTAATCCACGCGGATGCCGTTCTTTTCGGCGAGTGAAATTTTGGAATTTAAAATCGCATCGAGATTCACATTCCCCGAGTCGCAGAGCTGGTTGACCTGATCGAGATCATTTTCGAGCAGCCCGAGATATTCCTGCAGCTTATCATACTGTCCCATCTCAACATATGCCTTCATTGACTGCAGATGATTGTGGTAATCATGACGCCAGCCGCGCATTGTCAGATAGATATTCTGCACTTCCTCGACCTGGCGGGCGAGAAGCTGGTTCTGGTATTCAATATTTTTGCGTTCCAGATAATGGGATAAAAATGGAATGTGCGCCATGAAACATCACCTCGGTTCGTTCGGAATTGGAAATTAAAAATGCAAAACCTTTAAAACGCATTCGGCCGGTAAAACTGCAGGAACACCTGGTTGAGTGATGCATAGCATCCGCGGCTGACCGGAATTTTTGTTCCGTCCGACAAGAGACATTCCGTCCGCGTGATCCGCTCCACATGAGCGAGATTCACAAGATAACTCCGGTGTGCGGCCGCAAAACATTCCCCCGTCTCACCAGAAGCCTGCCATGCGGCAGAAAGTTCTTCGCGGAACTCCGACAGATTTTTCTTAAACGTTTCCGTGCCGGCGGCCGTATGCAGCGTCAGATAATGATTATCGGATTCCACAAAAAGCAGGTCCGGAGAGAAACAGCTTCTGCGTCTCCCCGCCAAGTGAAAGCAGCAGATGCGGCTTTTCCTGTCCGCGCATCGCCTGCAGTTCGTCGAGCAGCGGAAACAGTGTGTCTTCCGTCACCGGCTTTAAGAGATACCGGAACGCCTGCACCTCATACCCCCTTCGAAAACGTATTCTTTATGGTTCGTCAGAAAGAGAATCGGCACCTCACTGTCCGTTTCACGGATTTTCCGCGCCAGCGCCATGCCGTCCATTCCGCCGAGATCAATATCGAGAAAGATGAGATCAAACGGATACGAGTCAGGGTAGTGGAACAGAAAAGACAGCGGAGTCTGAAAAGGCTTCCACGGTAAGAGGAAGCCTTTTTCGCTCCGCAAAGGTGTGGAGCAGCAGTTCCATCCGGGAACGCTGCGCCGGTTCATCTTCGCAGTAAGCAATTCTCATGTTATTCACCCAAACATTTTTTGAAGAAGTTATCGTAAACGGTAATCATTTCCTCGGTCCAGAATGCGGCACCGCCGTGGTCTGCGCCGCGAAGAAGATACAGCTGTACATCTTTTCCGGCATCCTTTAATGCGTGGTAGAGATCGACACTCTGCTGGCAGAACACCATCGTGTCCTTGGTGCCGTGTGCGATCAGCATCGGCGGGAAATCCTCGTTCACGTATGTTTTGGAGCAGGCTGCCTTAGCCTCCTCAAGATGCTCGGTAATGTCATAGCCCATCAGCATGCCCTCCGGGCTGTCTGGTTTCTGATGGTTCAGCGTTATCGGATAGCCGTACGGCAGTGTCACATCAACAGCTCCGTACAGATCGATAATACCGCATACCTCGCAGCTTTCCTCATTGATCGGCTCGTCAAGTTTTCCGCTCTTTGCGGTCATGCCGGCAACGGAAGAAACCTGTCCGCCGGAAGAATCTCCCATCAGGAACATCTGCGATGGATTCAGCTTGTATTCCTCCGCATGCGCACGCAGAAAACGTACCGCATTTTTGCGTCGATGATCTGCGCTGGGAAATGTGCGATTCCGCTGTGACGGTATTCGACGATTGCAACAACGTAGCCGCGCTGCGCCAGACGGGCGATCATGCCGACCTTCTGGTAGACATACTGTTTCATCCAGGCGGATCCCTGAATAAATGTGATGCACGGCCAGGTGCGCTCCGGGTGCGCCATCTGGAATGGTGTGAAAATTTCCAGATGAAGATTGTGCGCCTCGTCGTAGACAACTTCATGCGCATAGCGGATCTCCATTTCCTCTCCGGTCACCGGAATTTCCACGGCGCCGTCTACCGCGTCTGTGTAGTCCGGCATTGTCTCATACGTGTAGTTTGATGGTTCAATGATCATGTGTAAAAAACCTCCTTTTCTAAAACCCCTTTTTTCGGTCCGGAAACAGCAATCCACAGGATTTACAATTTCTTCGACTCCTCATATGATTTTTAACTCGGAAAGCGCCTCACCTGCAAGTGGATACAGTGCAATAATGTTGAAAATTGTCATCAGCCCGATGCCGACATCACCAAGATCCCACACAAAAGTGTATGCGGCAATACCGCCGATAAACAGCATTACAAGTGCAAGAACCTTGTAAGCGGTCTGGAAACACCACTTGTCACCGAACAGGTAGGCAACGTTGCTTCTTGCATAGAACAAAATGCCGAGGAACGTGGAAAAGCTGAACAAAAAACAGCGTAAGTGCAATGAAAATCACACCGAATTTTCCCAGATGATACTGCATGGCGGTCTGCAAGAGATCCATGCCGGAAAGGCCATTAATCAGATCCTTTGGTGCAAGCAGCATAATCATTGCGGTGCAGCTGCAGATGACGATTGTGTCAACAAAAACGCCGAGCGCCTGTACAAGGCCTGCTTTGGCCGGGCGGTCACATTCTGCGGCGGCAGCGGCGCATGGAGCGGAGCCGGAACCGGCTTCATTCGAAAACAGACCACGCTTTACAACCGTTCATCAGAACAGCACCAAAACCGCCGGCTGCCATCTGACGAAGTCCGAAGGCTTCCTCAAAAATGCGTGCATACACAGAAGGAATCTGACGGAGGTTGACTGCGATGATAAACAGTGTCATAAAGAAATAGCAGACCTGCCATGACAGGAACTATAAAATCCAGCACCTTTACGGTTGCATTTTTTCCGCAGTACGATGATTGCAGAAAGAATCACCAGCATGATACTGGTGTAAAGCGGCGGAATGGAAAATGCATTTTTTAAAAAGAAGAAGCCACGGAGTTGCTGATTACCTGACTGATACCGCACCAGCAGATCAGACCGGCAATGGCAAACAGAACAGCCGGCAGAACGTATCGTTTTTTCTTCTTGAGGTGGTCTTCAACCAGATCGTGAATGTAGTAGGCAGGACCGCCGCGGTAGCCGCCGTACAGAGGATCTTCTTCTTTGTGAAGCTGTGCGAGCGTAGCTTCGATAAACGCGGTAGACAGAGCCGATGATAGCCGTCACCCACATCCAGAACACAGCACCTGCGCCTCCGGCGGAGACTGCAGCGACAACGCCGACCAGATTTCCCATACCGACACGCGTTGCGGTGGAAACGATCAGTGTCTGAAAAGAAGAAAGGCTGCTTTTTTCATTTTTCTTTTCCGACAGGGCACGGATCATGTCCGGGAACAGACGGATAGGAAGAAAACGTGTCCGGATCGTAAAATAGATGCCGGTTGGGATCAGCAGAAGAATCAAAAGGAGATTCCGAGACTGCCGCCGCCCGGGAGCGGAATCGTAAAAAGATCGCCCCAGAGAAAGTTGTAGACTGTGGTGATGAGATTGACAATCATGTTTTCAAAACCCTCATTTCAAAATATTTGCGGCACTGTGAAACGTCAAAGCATAAAAAGCACCGTTACCTGCTATTATATCGGTTTCTGTTTGGAATGTAAAGAAGGGAAGAAAAGATAAGAGGCAAATATCAGCTTTTTCCGAAACCAGAAAAAGTTGATATCTGCCTCTTAAAAAATTTTTTCAGTCGTATCAAAAGATCAGCCTGCGAGATGCAGCATCTCGATCAGGAACAGCCAGCTCAGGCCATAGAATGTAACGACAGCGACAAGGTCGTTGACCGTTGTGATCAGCGGGCCGGAAGCAACCGCCGGATCGATGTGGATCTTTTTGAAGAACAGCGGAATGCAGGTGCCGACGGCACTGGAAATCAGCATTGCCAGCAGCAGTGCGATGCCGATGCAGGCGGAAACGGAAAATGCGAACATCATGGTCTTTCCTTTGAATAAGAAGATGAAAAGTCCGATGACAGCAAAGGACAGAACACCAAGCAGAAGACCATTGCAGAAACCGATGCGCATTTCCTTGAAAACAAGCTGTAATTTCTGTTTTCCGGTCAGGGACTCATCCATCAGGACACGGATGGTAACTGCCAGAGACTGGGTACCGACGTTCCCGGCCATGTCAAGGATCAGGGACTGGAAGGTCATGATGATCGGAAGGGTTGTGACAACCTGTTCGGAAAATACCGACTACAGAAGAAACCAGCATGCCAAGACCGAGCAGGATGATCAGCCATGGAAGACGTTTTTTCATACTGTCTTTTAACGGCTCTTTTAAATCCTCCTCTGCGGTCAGACCTGCGAACATCGCGTAGTCCTCACCCATCACATCATCAACCAGGTCGATGATGTTTGATGATGTGATGACACCGAGCAGGCGGTTGTCATTGTCGAGGACCGGAATAGAATCCTCGGAATAATCCTTCAGTTCTTCGATACACTCGTTGATCGGCTCCTCTGCATATACGTACGGGTAAGAAGTTACGGTCAGATCCTCGAGCGTCTCGTCGCGTCTTGCGATGATCAGGTTTTTCAGATCGATCGCTCCGTAAAATTTCTGCTGCGCATTGACAACAAAAGATGGTAGAGATGTTGTCGTTCTTTGCGGCCTGATCGATCAGGCTGCTCATCGCCTGTTTGACATTCAGATCCTCGCGGATGATGATGCAGTTTGTCGTCATGCGGCTACCGATTTCATCTTCATCGAAGGAGGCGATCATCTCAATATCGTGGCGTACTTCCGGATCGAGCAGTTCGATCAGAAGTTTTTTCTTTGCTTTGTCGAGTTTCTGCAGAACCTCGGCCAGTGCATCGGTCTCCATTTTGAGAGGATGGAAGCGGCTTTTTGACATCCATCTCTTCGAGGTACTCGGCTACGTTGTCGGATTCAGCATACTCAAAAATATCGGACAGCATGTCCGTGTCCAGAATGCGGTACAGTTTGCATCGCTCCGGAACCGTTAAAAGCGGCAGAACATCTGCCAGGTCATTTTCGTGGTAATCTTCCAGGCGGCTGCCCATGACAGCCGGAGAAGAGTTACTGCGGATTGTATCCAGGATCTCCTGGGTATAATCCTGTACTCGTTTTTCCATTTTTTCGTTATCCTCCATTCTTTTTTTTTGACAGCAAAAAAACATGCGTGCTGTCGGTGCGAAAAAAGCATGTTGGAACCCTCACAGGGCAGTAAAAGCACACGAAAAAAGAACCAGAGAATTACGTTTCAAAACTGGTTTGGATCATGTGTCTTACTTCGGGTTTTCATAGGATAAGAAGGGAAAATATTTAAGATTAAAGCAGGACAGAAGGATGGCCGTCATCCTGCATATTTTCCGGTTCCCGTCCTATGCTGGTACTTCGCCCATGAGAATCACAACTATCCATTCTGTTCACCTGCCTTTTTTAGAAATTTTTTTGATCAAACAGCCGTTTTTGCCGGTCTGTTTCGCTTGAAATACGGGATTCAAAAATCATCCCTCAAGTATTCTAACTGCTTTCCAGAAAAAATCAATTCCTATTTTGGTAAAATTTTCGCAACATTCTTATCTCGTTTCTGTTTCTCCTCGTAAAGCATTGCATCCGCATGCGCGAGCATCTCCGGAAGTGTGGAATCCATGTCTTTCGGAAGCAGATAAAAAGCCGGTGGAAACGGTAATATTATATGCTTTTTCGTTCGTTCTATTAAAAATGTCGAATGCGGAGTGCAGCGTCGGTACAGATCCCTGGACATTGTTTCGTCGGAACACGGAACAAGATATGCGAATTCATCGCCGCCGATGCGTCCGCAGACACCGCGTTTGCCGATGGAATCCTGCAGAAACTGTCCGACAAGGCGGATGGAGAAGTCCCTTTCTTCATGCCCGTATCGGTCGTTGATGATCTTTAAATTATTGAGATCCGCATAGACGGCAAGCAGGATGTGCTAAGAAAATAATTGCAATTGTCTAAAAAATGTTTGAGCTCTGAATTCTAGACAAAACTTTATAGAAACTTAAGATTTTCCTTTGCGGACCTAAAGATTCCTTTGGTACAGTAAGGATGAAAACAAAAGACATCTGGCAACTTGAGGGAATTTGCGGTACAATCATCTTTGAATCATGTGGGAGGTCCGGCGCGGAAAAAAGTGCCGGAAAAGAAAAATGAAAGGTGGAGAAAGAAGAAATGTACAACATTTTAGTATGTGATGATGATAGAGAGATTGTAGACGCCATTGAGATTTATCTGACCCAGGAGGGCTATCATGTGCTGAAAGCATATGACGGCATGCAGGCCATCCAGATGCTCGAGAGGGAGGAGATTCAGCTGCTGATTATCGACGTCATGATGCCGAAACTGGACGGCATCCGTGCGACGCTGAAAATCAGGGAAAAGAGCAGTATTCCGATCATTATTCTGTCCGCAAAATCAGAGGATGTGGACAAAATTCTGGGACTGAACATCGGCGCGGATGATTACGTGACGAAGCCGTTTAACCCGCTCGAGCTGGTGGCGAGGGTGAAATCTCAGCTGCGGCGCTACACGAAACTTGGAAATCTTCCGGCGGACGACGGAGAAAATGTGTATCAGGTCGGCGGGCTTCTCGTCAATGACGATTTAAAGAAGTCAGCGTCGAGGGTGAACCAGTCAAACTGACCCCGATCGAATATAACATTCTCCTGCTGCTGGTAAAAAATCCAGGCAAGGTATTTTCGATTGAACAGATCTACGAGAGCATCTGGAACGAGGAGGCGATCGGTGCGGACAACACCGTTGCGGTCCACATTCGTCACATCCGTGAGAAAATCGAAATCAACCCGAAGGAGCCGCGCTATCTGAAAGTTGTATGGGGAATTGGGTATAAGATTGAGAAACAATAATAAGGAGTGAATAATTGTGAAAGAACGAAAACTCTACAGCCTGACGGGGAAGCTGATCGTTTTCTTCTGCTGATCGTTTTGCCGCCAGTGCGCTGTTCGGGGGCATTCAGACACTGATGCTTTCCAGCGTCGGCCTGACGCCGAATGCGGCAACAAAAAGTATGCGTTTGAAGAAACCACCGCATGCGGCACACTGGTGCAGCGGCAGCTTCATAACGTCATGAGCTACTATAATGATATGAGTAAATTCGGCACAAACGGTCGATACGACGGAACAAAAGAGATTGATTACCGTGCCTTTGCAACCGATGGAGAGGAAGCGGCGGGATAAGTACAACGTACACCATTGACCAGCTTGTCAAGATGTACGATGACGGCAGCAGCGCAGACCTCAATGAGGTGGCAGCGTATACTGCGGACAATTATGCGACGAACGATGCCGGAATTGACAAAAGAAGCCTATCTTGCATACGAAGATGGAACTGACGTGAGCCAGGAAACAGAAAGACGGATGTAGCCGCACTCACCGAAGAAGTGAGCGCGGCAGATGCAGAGACGTTTGACAGCTTTTCCCCGGACGGCGAGGTCTACTTTCCTTCCGATAATGCAGTGAAAAGCCTGAAAGAAAAAAATTGATCCTGCTGATGTTTCCTCCCAGTTTTTGTATCTATACGATCAGGGAATGAGCCTGGAAACGCAGAAAACGAAAGCGGGAACGTACCTCTATGAGTACGCGGCGGCAAATCTGAAAAAAGGTATCCATCCGCGATCTGTATATGACACTTTCCGGGGTCACGGAAGAAGTTGCTGCTTTTAAAAACCAGGAGAGCGGCATCAGCGTCGATGCGGACGATGCCAATCTCTGGTACTGTCTGGAGGATAAAGAAGGAAATATCTATACGAATGTGGATTCCTGGAAAAATGGTTACACAACAGCCATTGCGCAGAAATCGCCCCCCTATCCGTTCGCCTTTGCTGTTGACCGGACCGGCGGTGCCGACAAAGTCCGTTCTTATGCAACAAGAAAAACAGCCCGGCCGTGGAAGCAGCGAGAAGCTATCTACTGAACAATCAGGTTGCAGATAATTATCAGAAGATCTTTGTTGCACTGGATCCGGATCTGGCAGCAAGCGACTATTTCTCCCAGTACAGTGAGATCTACAGCCAGTGGCTTCCGAAAATGCAGCTCCTTCTTCTGATGATTGCAGTTGGCGGAATCGGAACGCTGGTCTGCCTGGTCCTGTTCACACTGCAGGCAGGAAGAAATGGAAAAACAAAGAAATCCGCCTTTACTTTTTTCGATCAGTGGTACACGGAAATCGCAGCTGCAGCCGCCATCCTGATTGTGATGGGAGCAGTTGGAATCGTTGTTGTCTGCATCGAACTTTCCTACGGCGGCGTTCATTATATCCAGAATTTTGACGGAAACTACATCTACAGCGGATCCTATGGAAATGAAGCAGATACATGGCGAAGCCTGGTGGCCGCATCGGGCATCCTCGCCGGATTTCTGATCACACTGATTCCGTACTGCTCACTGGTGCGCCGGATCAAAGCACGCAACGTCTGGAAACAGTCGTTTTGTACTGCGTCGGCCACCGGATCGTGTCTGCCGGAAGAACCTTCTATGAAGGCAGACAGGAGTCGGAGCGAACGATCCTTATGTTCTGCGTTTTCTGCGGCGTGCAGATCATTCTCTGCTGCGGCTTCGGAATGTTCGGCGTATTCCTTACCCTGGTGATGGATGCCGCAGTGCTTCTTCTGCTGCGCGAGGCATCCGGAAGAAAACAGATTGAACATGGCTTAAAAGAGATTGCTGCGGGCGATCTGGATTACAAGATTGACCTGACGGAGCTGCAGGGGAAGACAACCTTCAGCTTGCCGGAATTGTCAATTCGCTCGGAGAGGGAATGAAAGCGGCAGTGCAGGAGCAGATGAAGAGCGAGCGCTTAAAAAGCGGATCTGATCACCAACGTATCCCACGATATCAAAACACCGCTTACTTCTATTATTAATTATGTTGATCTGCTGAAACGGGAAAATATTGAAAACGAGAAAGCGAAAGATTATATCCGCGTACTCGACGAAAAAATCACAGCGCCTGAAACAGCTGACGGAGGACCTTGTCGAAGCATCAAAGATCAGTTCCGGAAATATTAAACTGGAATTCATGAACCTGAACCTGAATGAACTGGTACAGCAGGTGAACGGAGAATTTGCGGAGCGGTTCGAAGGCCGCAATCTCGACCTGATCTGTATTCTCCAGCCGGAACCGCTTCTGATCCGTGCGGACAGCCGCCGCATCTGGCGCGTGCTTGAGAACCTGTACGTAAATGTCTGCAAATATGCCATGCCGGGAACACGGGTTTATGTGGATGCCATCAAAAAAAGACGGAAAGATTCAGCTCTCGATTAAGAACATTTCCGAGAACCCGCTGAACTTCCAGGCAGATGAACTGACGGAGCGTTTTATCCGCGGCGATGTCAGCCGGAGCACCGAGGGCAGCGGCCTGGGTCTTTCAATCGCAAAGAACCTAACGGTATTGCAGCATGGAAGCTTCAACATTTATCTGGACGGCGACCTGTTCAAGGTTACGATTACGTTTTGATGAAGCTGTAAAGGAGAAAAAAACCGATGCCTCCGATGATCGTACCGGAAGCGGTACAGGAGGAAGCACAGCAGGATGCCTGAGAAGTGTTGAAAAATAAAAGAGAATAGAAAACGACAACTCCCCGCCGGGAAACACGCAGCAGATGCGGTTCCCGGCGGGGAGTTGTTTATGAAATGCAGTTTATTTATTCGTTTGTTTCGTCTGTTTCTGTCTGTTCAGCCGGGCTTGCAGATTCCTCTTCCGAAGCAGTTTCTGCAGCATCGGTAGTTTCAGCCGGAGCAGCGTCATCGGAACGTTCAGTCAGCGGGCTTGGTCTGTCCATTGCTTCGAGTGCCCGTAAGGATTCTTCTTCCGGTGTCAGAACCTCGTTTTCTTCCTCAGGCATATAGAATGGGAAGATTTTGTTTACGAAGAACCAGGAGCATCCAAGCGCTACCGTGGAAAAGCCCAGAAGGAACATCAGAAGAATCAGATAGCTGACAATCTTTGTCGTGGAGAATACATAGATCAGCAGCGGACAGAGATTGACGAGCAGGATCATGATGGTCACGGCAGGTGGCGGATTGCCATCAGGATGGAGTTCTTGATCGTGTTTTTACAGTATTGTCAAAGCGGCTCAGTACCGGAAATACATAGGAAAGTACCATGGCCTCGAAAAAGATCAGTACCAGGAAAACAAAACGCAGGTAGGTGATGGTACCCGGCATTCTCATGACCAGCAGAAGATCAAGAATCAGAACAATCAGAACCGCCAGCAGGATGAGCCAGATGGCAGTTGCCTGCTTGAAGTTTTCGCGGAAGGATTTCCAGTAGGTACGGAAGATATACGTCTCCTCATTTTGATCATCTTCAGCGTGACGTAGTACATTGCTGTGAAATTGGCGCCGATTGTCACAATCGGGATACACATAATAAGGAAAATAATGTTCAGCATCATCAGGTCGAAGACACGGCCCATAATCTGCGAGAACTTACTGTCCAGGCTGAAAAAACTCATAATTTGTTCCTCTTTTCTGTTGAATTAAGTGTGCCGCCGATTAACGTTCCGGCTGGCAGACATCATAGAAAAGTATAGCGAATTTTTCAGAAAAATGCAATGAAGAGAATATAAACTTTTCGTTTCGTCATTTTGTATAAGAGTGAACATTTTGTTTGTGCAAAGTGGACAGAAGAGAACGGTTCGAGAAAATCCGAAAGCAGAATTGCCAATCTGCCGGAGGAAAGTTTGTGTAATTGTGGCATGGTTGCGGGTAGAAAAGGTACTAATCCCATAAGCAAAGAGAGATGCAAATGCAAAACTCATAATAAAACATGATGTTCATTTGGGGAGGATTCAAAAAAGTTTATGGCATGATGTTCATTTAGGAGGATTCAAAATGGCAAGTTTACAGCACATTACAAAAAGATATCCGAACGGTTTTGAAGCAGTAAAAGACTTCAACCTGGAAATCGCTGACAAAGAGTTTATCATCTTCGTAGGACCATCTGGATGTGGTAAATCTACAACACTTCGTATGATCGCAGGTCTTGAGGAGATCTCCGATGGTACTCTGAAAATTGACGATAAAGTAGTAAACGATGTAGAGCCGAAAGACCGTGATATCGCAATGGTATTCCAGAACTACGCTCTGTATCCACATATGACCGTATATGATAACATGGCATTCGGTCTGAAACTGAGAAAAGTTCCGAAAGATCAGATCGACAAAACAGGTTAAAGAAGCAGCTAAAAATCCTTGACCTGGAGAAACTGCTTGACCGTAAACCGAAAGCTCTTTCCGGTGGTCAGAGACAGCGTGTTGCTATGGGACGTGCAATCGTACGTGATCCTAAAGTATTCTTATGGACGAGCCTCTGTCAAACCTGGATGCAAAACTTCGTGTACAGATGCGTATCGAGATTTCCAAGATCCATCAGAGACTGGGCGCAACAATCATCTATGTAACACATGACCAGACAGAGGCTATGACCCTTGGTACCAGAATCGTTGTTATGAAAGATGGTGTTGTTCAGCAGGTAGATACCCCACAGAACCTGTACAACGCACCGGGCAACCTGTTCGTTGCAGGATTCATGGGATCCCCGCAGATGAACTTCCTGGATGCAAAAGTAAAAGTTAACGGAAACGACGTTACTCTTACTGTTGGTAAATACAACATGAAACTGCCGGCTTCCAAAGCAAAAGCTGTTATCGACGGCGGATATGACGGAAAGACCGTTGTTATGGGTATCCGTCCTGAGAACGTACATGATTCTCAGATGTTCATCGAAACTTCCAAAGACAGCGTACCAGTTGAGTGCAAGATCAACGTATACGAGCTGTTAGGTGCAGAAGTTTACCTGTACTTCGATTGCGAAGGCTTCCCAATGACAGCCCGCGTAGATCCTCGTACAACTGCAAGAAGCGGTGATACCGTTAAATTTGCTCTGGATATGGAGAAAGTTCATCTGTTCGACAAAGAGACAGAGATCACCATTACCAACTAATCCATATGAACATCAGCGCGTATGCGCAAACATAGAGAAAAGGATCGGCATCCGTTCGGATGCCGGTCCTTTTTGCATATGCACCGCCCTCCTTTTGCGAAGACAAAAAATAGTTGCCAATGAGAAAAAAATAAGCTATAGTTATAAATAAGATGCACCCTGGAGTAAAATACGACAGGAGAAAGGAAGTGGCAGATTTGGTATCAAGTCAGGTATTACAGAAAACCCTTGATGAATTAAGAAATATTACGAGAATTGATTTATGTGTGACGAATACGGATGGTGTTCTGCTGGTGACCACATTCCGGAAACCGCGATTGATGCAGAAAGCATCCGTTCTTTTGTATTATCCGCTGCGGACAGCCAGATTGTACAGGAATATCATTATTTTAAAGTATATGACAACCAGAATGTGGAGTATATTTTGATTTCTAAAGGAAGCAGCGACGATGCATATATGATCGGAAAGGTTGCCGTATGTGAGATTCAGAATCTTATCATTGCATACAAAGAGCGTCTGGACAAAAACAACTTTATCCAGAACCTTCTTCTCGACAATCTTCTTCTGGTGGATGTCTACAACCGCGCGAAAAAGCTTCGCATCGACACAGATGTGCGCCGCGTTGTTTTCATGCTAGAAACGAAGATGGAAAAAGACATCAGCGCGCAGGAAACCGTAAAGAGCCTGTTCGCATCGAGACCGAAGGATTTTATCACCGCGGTCGATGAGAAGAGCATTATTATTGTAAAAAGAACTGAAAGACACCGACACCTTCGAGGATATGAACCAGACCGCAAGAATGTTGGTGGATATGCTGAATGCGGAGGCCATGTCCCAGGTGCGCGTTTCCTACGGAAATCCGGTCAACGAGATCAAGAGTGTATCGCGTTCTTACAAAGAGGCGAAGATGGCACTCGAAGTAGGAAAAATTTTCTACGCAGACAAAAACGTGGTACCATACAACAACCTCGGCATCGGCCGTCTGATCTATCAGCTCCCGATTCCGCTGTGCGAAATGTTTATGACCGAAGTCTTCGGCGAAAATCTGCCGGATACGTTCGATGAGGAAACACTGACCACAATCAATAAATTTTTTGAAAATAACCTGAATGTGTCCGAGACATCCTGTCAGCTCTATGTACACAGAAATACTCTGGTGTACCGTCTGGAGAAGCTCGAGAAGAGCACAGGACTCGACATTCGTAAATTTGACGATGCGCTGACCTTTAAAATTGCCATGATGGTCGTAAGCTACATGACGTATATGAACAACAGCGAAAATCTGTAAAACCGTTCAGAGCCGTACAGGATTGCGGGAGTGCAAAGCACGGAGCAATCCGGGTATCGAAGGGGTCAAAAGACTTTTTTGACCCTGACATTTTATCAACAACAAGAGGAGAGGAACGACATGATTGAATTACTGAACACAGGTGCATACCTTGTCAACGGAATCGACATCATCGGATACAGAAGAAGGCCGCGCGGAACTCAAAGCGCGTACCGGCGCTGTGCCGTGTCCGGCGGATGCTGCAAAAGAAACCATTGCCTATGGAATCTTAAAAAGACCACAATGTTTCCGGCAACATGGAAAATCTGCAGATCAAATTTGACAAACCTACATCGCATGACATTACTTTTGTTGGAATCATTCAGACCGCGCGCGCGTCAGGACTGGAAAAATTCCGGTACCGTACGTGCTGACCAACTGCCACAACTCCCTTTGCGCAGTCGGCGGAACTATCAACGAAGATGACCACATGTTTGGTCTTACCTGTGCGAAAAAAGTACGGCGGTGTTTATGTTCAGCCTCATCAGGCAGTAATTCATCAGTTTGCCCGCGAGATGCTTGCCGGCGGCGGAAAATGATCCTCGGATCCGATTCCCACACCCGTTACGGTGCACTCGGAACCATGGCCATGGGCGAGGGCGGACCGGAGCTTGTAAAGCAGCTTCTCTCCAAAACATATGATATCGCTATGCCGGGAGTGATCGCAATTTACATGACAGGCGCACCGCAGGCGGGCGTAGGACCGCAGGATATTGCACTTGCCATCATCGGTGCAGTCTTTGCAAATGGTTACGTAAAGAACAAAGTTATGGAGTTCGTAGGACCTGGCGTATCTTCCTTAAGCGCAGATTACCGGATCGGTGTGGACGTTATGACAACCGAGACAACGTGTCTGTCCTCCATCTGGAGAACCGATGAGAAGATCAGCGAGTTCTATCAGATCCACGGCAGAAGCGCAGATTACAAAGAGCTGAATCCTGGCGCGGTTGCTTACTATGACGGCGTTGTAAAAAGTAGAACTCGACAAGATCAAACCGATGATCGCGATGCCGTTCCATCCGAGCAATGCGTATACCATTGAAGAGCTGAATGCAAACCTCGATGACATCCTGAACGATGTAGAGAAGAAAAGCAGCCATCAGCCTCGACGGAAAAGTTCCGTTCACTCTGAAAAATAAAGTACACGACGGAAAACTCCTGGTAGACCAGGGAATCATCGCAGGATGCGCCGGCGGCGGATTTGAGAACATCTGCGACGCAGCCGATATCCTGAAAGGCCACAGCATTGGCGACGATGCGTTCACCTTAAGTGTTTACCCGGCAAGTACCCCGATCTATATGGAGCTGGCAAGAAACGGAAAACTGGCAGACCTGCTGGAGACCGGTGCGATCGTCAAGACTGCATTCTGCGGACCCTGCTTTGGTGCAGGTGATACTCCGGCAAACAATGCATTCAGTATCCGTCATTCTACCAGGAACTTCCCGAACCGCGAGGGATCCAAGATCCAGAACGGCCAGATTTCTTCCGTTGCCCTGATGGATGCGTTCCATTGCAGCAACCGCAGCAAACAAGGGATTCCTGACCGCAGCAGACGAGTTCACCGGAACATACACGAAGCCGGCATACCACTTCGACAAGAAGATTTACGAGAACCGTGTCTTCGACAGCAAGGGTGTGGCAGATCCGTCTGTAGAAATCCAGTTCGGACCGAACATCAAAGACTGGCCGGCAATGCCGCAGCTTGCTGAGAACCTGATTCTGAAGGTTGTCTCTGAGATCCACGATCCGGTTACGACAACCGACGAGCTGATTCCATCCGGCGAGACTTCTTCCTTCCGTTCCAACCCGCTCGGACTGGCAGAGTTCACCCTGTCAAGAAAAAGATCCGGCTTATGTGGGACGTGCAAAAGAAGTACAGGTTGCAGAGAAAGCCATCCAGGAAGGCAACTGCCCGGCAGAGGCACTTCCGGAACTGAAACCGGTCTTTGCAGCAATTCACACCCAGTACCCGGATATCGACAAGACAAACGTCGGTGTCGGATCCACCATCTTCGCTGTAAAACCGGGCGACGGCTCTGCGCGTGAGCAGGCAGCTTCCTGCCAGAAGGTATTAGGCGGCTGGGCAAACATCGCCAACGAGTATGCAACGAAGCGCTACCGCTCCAACCTGATTAACTGGGGCATGCTTCCATTCCTGATCCCGGCAGGAGATCTGCCGTTTGCAAACGGAGATTACCTTTTTGTACCGGAGATCCGCAAGGCAGTAGAAGAGAAAGCTGATGTGATCAAAGCGTACGTTGTAAAAGACGGAGCACTTGTTCCGTTCGAGATGACGTTAGGCGCGCTGACCGATGATGAGAGAGAAATCATCCGCAAGGGATGCCTGATCAACTATTATAGAGGATAAGTATTTGAGAAAGAGCTGTGTGGCAGGAGAAAAGTCTGTTTCATAGCTCTTTTTCTGCGCACTTATTTGAAATAAAATATCAGAAAACAATATAAAATTCAGAAAATAAACACAATAATTAAGAAAAGGAAAAGTGATATAAAAAAAACAGTAAAAATATTTTAAAAATGTGTTGACAAATACTGGCGGATCTGTTATATTAAAATCATAAAGAAACAAGAAAACAAAAAAAACCTAACCAAGAGGTACAAAGAGAAAGACTTGGGACCCCCTTTTCAAGAGAACAAACCATTTTCATAGAAAGAGACGAGAAATCTTCTATAGAAGAATGGAAAAAAAGGGAAAAAGGAAGATGTTCTTAAGATGAGAGACTTCCGAAAGGAAAGAAAACCTGAGATAAAGATCCATACAAAAAGAAGTTCGAAAGAAAACCTTTTGATAAACATGAGATCAGAGCAGATCTTAGGAAATCCTAAGGAAAAGATTTTCGGAGTGGAAATCTTAACCGCAAAGGAAAAGCCTCTGAAAAAGAACATCTTCCCGAAAAAAGAAAATCTACAACAGGGAAATGGAAGAGAAACGATCTTTGAAATATCAAACGAAAGCGAAAACAAAGATCACAGATCGGTAAAGAAAGAAAACCAGTGAAAATCCTTGAAAGTAGAGAAAAAACTGAATATGGAAAATAAAGAAAAAAAGCGGTCGCTGTATCAGAAAAAAATGATTGGTATGGCGATCGCTTTCTGTGTTAGTGTAATTCGTCCGCCGGGCATGTTTTTCTTGACAGATGCGGCGGAAATGGTGCATACTTCTTAAAGCATAACAGCGGAGAAATCCGTGTATCGAAAATAAGAAGTCAGAACAGGAGAAGAAAGTGGCTGGATTTTGCAGAGAAGATATTTTAATGGAAGATAACGATATTCTTGTTGTTCACAAGCACGCGGGTATGGCAGTGCAGAATGCGCGGATGGGACAGATGGATCTGGAGCATGCGCTGCTGGAATTATTTGGCGAAGCAGACAAGGGCGGAAACACCGGGACAGGCGCGGACTCAGATTCCATATCTGGCGGTCGTTCACCGGCTCGATCAGCCGGTTGAGGGCGTGCTGGTGTTTGCGAAAAACAAAGACGCCGCAGGAAAACTGGGACGGCAGGTGAAGGACGGGACAATGAAGAAAGAGTATCTCGCCGTCTGTGAGGGAAAAATCGAAAACAGGGCGTGCAGAAGTTTGAGGATTTCCTTGTAAAAGACGGACGGAGCAACACATCCCGCGTCGTACAGCCAGGCACCGCCGGGCGAAAAAAGCGGTGCTGGAATATGAAGTGATAAGGACACAGGAGAACCGAACCCTGGTGCAGATCCACCTCGGAACGGGCCGCCACCACCAGATCCGCGTCCAGTTTTCCCATGCGGGATATCCGCTGGCGGGTGATGCAAAATATGGGGCGAAAGAGAAAGGATCTCTGGCGCTGTGCGCGCATCATCTCGAGCTGAAGCATCCGCGGACAGGCAAACGGCTTTCGTTTACCGTAAAACCAGAAGGTGAAATCTTCCACAGCTTTGTGTAACTATTCAGAGCTATGTGAAATTGCAAAAAAGTTCAGAAAATCATAAGAAAACAGGACTGGACTATTTTTACGGTTTGTGTATAATAGAGAAAGGTTATGTAATAAAACTGTAAAAAGTAATGGAAAATGATTCATCAGGCAAAGCAGAAAGGGAGAATTATGAAACGCAGAATGATTGCAGTACTGCTTTCCGGAATCCTGCTGTGCTCGGCAGCTGGATGCGGAAAAGAAGCAGTGACAGACAAGAGCACCGCAGCATCGTCGTCTCAGGGAAGTGACAGAAACTCCGGCGGCAGAAGAAAGCCCGGAGGCCTCATCGTCCAGCGCAGATTCTACAGCAGAGTCAGCCAGTGCATCCACATCTTCTGAAAGCTCTGGAGATGAAGGAAAAGAAGCAGACAAAAACGAATAGAAATCACCGTTCCGCACAAGGACGGCATGGAAGCATTGTACGACACCGTGGATGGACTTACCGTTGAAAAAGGCTCTTACATCGCCGTGGTTGCAAAAGACTTAAGTGCCGGTTTCTGGGAAAGCCGTAAAAAGCCGGTGCACAGCAGGCACTTGACGATCTGAACGCCTCGCTTGGCTACAACGGAAACGACAAAGTTTATATGACATTTGAAGGCCCGGAAAATGAAAGTGACACCAACTCTCAGATCAATATCATCGACTCTGTCATTTCGGAAAATCCGGACGCGCTGATCCTTGGCATCATTGACCAGCAGTCGGGACAGGCACAGATGGAAGAGGCTTCCGACAGCCAGATTCCAGTCGTCATCGCGGATTCCGGTATCGAGAGTGATCTGATCACCTCGACATGTGCGACTGATCACGCAGCGGCAGCAAAGCTTGCGGCAGATCATCTCTGCGAGGCCATCGGCAACAGCGGAGAGGTTGCGATTGTTGCACATCAGTACAACACCGAGAGCAGCGTAGAGCGCGTGGAAGCATTTAAAAAGACATCCAAGAAAAATATACCGACGTGAAAGTGGGGCAGGTGAATTACGAAGATGGAGAAGAATCCATCGCGGACATGCTGAAAAATACACTTGAAACCTACCCGGCTCTGAAGGGCATCTTCTGTACGAACGAAGACATGGCAGACCAGACGCTGGATGCGCTGGCGGATATGGAAAATACTGAGCAGATTCAGATTGTCGGTTTTGATTCCGGTGAAAAACAGCAGAAAGCGATCCAGGAGGGACGCGAGTACGGTACCGTAACGCAGAATCCGTACGGTCTTGGCTATGCGGCAATCGTGGCGGCCGTCCGCGCGATTCAGGGACTTCCGGTAGATCAGAAGATCGATACGGGATATCAGTGGATCGACAAAGACACGATCGATCTGGAGACAAATCAGAAGTATCTTTATAACTGAAAATCAGGATAAAAAATGAACCCGGCAGACAAGGGAATGTTCCTTTGCCTGCCGGGTTTTCTGCGCTGCAGTGCGGATTACGAGTTCTGATCGTCTTCGTAAATTCTCTGTACCTCTTCGGAAATCTGCTGCCGGATCGCGGAGAGATCGACATCCGGGATGCCGTCCTCGGTGATCTGCGGTTTGGAAGGAGAGGTATACGGCTTCGTGTCGCCCATGGAAGCTTTTGGGGATGTTTCTTCTTCGTCAAACTCCTCCGGAGCGGCCGGTTTTGCGGATGGCCGGCGGCGGATGATTTTCGGAAGATCTTTCTCATCGTCGTCATCGTCAGGTTCTTCCGGAACAAAACGGAAATCGTACATGGTGTTCTGCGAAACACGGGTACGGTTCGACGGTTTCTGATAGCTGCGGTACGGATCTCTTGCGTTGCCGGAAGAAGAGGAAGAGGAGCCGCGGCGTTTCTTTTCTTCTTTCTGGATGGAAGAGGATCGAAACCGGATCTGCGCTTCCGTCTGGCGCGCGCTTTTTTTGCACGGTGTTCGCGTTCTTCTTCGTCGTCATCCTCCCAGTAGTCCGCCTCTTTCCACGGTTTAAACTGGAAGAGCATGCCTGCTGCGGCGAGAATGGCAGAGACAATCCAGAACATCATGTTCAGATCGAGGTCCTTGAAGAAATATGCCATGCGGATCGTTGTGAGGGCGCCGCAGATGGAGGTGACCAGGATTACGGAAATGCGTTCGAACGGAACGCAGATCAGGCCGATCACGAAAGCGACGAGGGCGACGAGTCCATAACCTGTGATATCGTTTGGATTAACGAGATGCCAGAGGCAAAAGCCGACGAGCCCGCAGATCAGAAGAAAAAGTCCGATCCGGTAGAGGACGAAGGCAATGATTGCGGTCAGAAGACCGGTACCGACGGCAAGCGCCAGGGTGATCGTCGTGGTCTGATTCGTGTAGGTACCCGCTGCATAACCGGCGGCCGCGCCGAGAAAAATCCGGGAATGACGCTCCAGAGCTTGCGGAGCGCATAGCCGAAGAAACAGTTCAACAGGGCAAAAAACAATCACAATCAGAAGAAGCTGCTGCTGGTAAACACCCATGACGTCCCGGACTTTATCGAGACCGCCAAGCAGCGTGTTGATGTTGAAAGCTTGCATATTCAGATTCATGATATTCACTCCTATATGATGTATCGGAAAAAAATAGATACAGGTTGTATTTTAGTACGGAACGGCGGTTTTGGCAAGTGAAATTGTGTTTGAGATCTGGGAAACGGCAGAATGGCGGCGATGTGCATATGGTATAAGGAAGAGCAAAAAAAGGAAATAAAACAGGCATGAATCAGGATAGAGTGTATGAAAATAGAAGAAATTCCTATCAGGGAAATCCGATGGAGCGGCCGGAGCCGTTTTTGCGGCACAGCCCTTATGGGGAAGAAGTATGGAGGAGCAGCAGGAAGCGCGGGAACGGCAGCGGATGCAGTCGTATTATTCCCGGACGGCATCTGATCTGCAGCGGCTGGTGGAGGCAGAGTGTGACCGCATGGATTACCGCGGCAGCATGATGTACGACGAATTCCCGGACCGGCTCATGATGGAGCACACCTGCCGGAATATCGCACGTCAGTACAGCAGGGAAAACGGCGGGAAGGATGAGAAAACGGCAGAAGAGGAACTGCTCGATTTAATCGGCGTTCTTTTTATAATGAAATGTTCCGGAGGCGGAGCAGGAGGAAACATTATTACATCTGTCATCTGTGGCTTTTTAAACCGCGCCATAAAGTAATAAGAGGGTAACACATTTTTAATAATTTTTTCTGTTGTGGTTTTGCGGAAAACAGATTACAATATTAGCGGGGGTTGTAAGGGGCTTTATTACACATGTTTACAAACGATTCAGAAAGTTTGGAGAGTATAAATGGAATTACAGAAATTATTACAGGATGAAATCCGGGAAGGGCTGTACCGTATCACGATCAGCGGCCCAAGAGGGGACAGTGAAGTGTCCAAAGTGAGAATACGCCCGGTTGAAATAAAAGGAAAACTGCTCTTTCAGTGCCAGGAGACCGTCGGCACGAAGGAGTTTCATAAAATATGACAAAAGACAACGTGATCACCCGGATCAGCGACTGGATGAACGGAACCTTCAAGCAGATGCAGCTCGAATCCGACACCTGCACAGCATCCGTTCTGGTCAGCAAAAAGGGAACGATGACGATCAAAAGGAACCGCATATGAAAGGAACCGGCAAACCCGTCAATCTGGCGCACAACCGGAAGAAACGGTATATTCTGGAAGAAGGAATTCCGGTTCCTTTTTACAGGATCTCGGTGTTATGACAAAAAGAAGGCAAAATCGTGCGGACCCGCTACGACAAGTTCCGCCAGATCAACCGCTTTCTGGAGTTCATCGAAGATATCCTGCCGCAGCTCCCATCGGACCGCGAGATCACGATTCTCGATTTCGGCTGCGGAAAATCGTATCTGACGTTTGCGATGTATTATTACTTCCGCGAACTGAAAAAACTGGATGTCAATATCATCGGACTTGACTTGAAAGAGGATGTCATCGCAATCTGCAACGGACTGGCAGAGAAATATGGCTATGAAAAGCTGCATTTCTACCAGGGTGACATCGCTTCTTATACCGGCCGCGACGAGGTCGATATGGTGGTGACGCTGCACGCGTGCGACACGGCGACTGACTATGCGCTGAAAAGGCCGTTAAATGGAATGCAAAAGTTATTCTTTCCGTTCCGTGCTGCCAGCATGAGCTGAACCGCCAGATTGCAAACAAAGAACTGTATCCGATCATGGATTACGGCATCTTAAAAGAGCGCATGGCGGCGCTTCTGACCGACGGAATCCGGGCAAAGCTTCTGAGAATGCAGGCTATGAGACACAGATTCTCGAATTCATCGACATGGAGCACACGCCGAAGAACCTTCTGATCCGCGCGGTAAAAAACGCCAGGAAGGCTCGAAAAAACTGCCGGAAGAACTGAAAGCGTGCATGGAAGCGTATCATGTGAAGCCGACACTGGCAGACCTCCTCACAGAAAAGGAGGAGCCGTGATGAATAAAAGAGCAGCAAGGATTCTGATCCTTTTTCTTGTTTTTGCCGCATCAGTCGGTGTGTTCACACACCTGATGAGCCACGAGACGACGGAGAATGCGACCGATCTGGACGCAGCGAGTCTTCCGGTGCTGTACATGAAGACCGCGGACACGACAGTGAACCGCATGTACGGATACCTCCAGGAGATGAACGGCGTAACGACAAGAGAAAACCTGACACCGCTGCCGACGGACCGTTCGCTTACGCTGGAAATTGATGCGAAGGGACAGAAAATTAAAAACGTGACCTATACGGTGGAAAGCACAGACGGCGGAGCGCTGATTGAAAACTCGGTGCTGAAATCGTTTGACGAGGACGGAAGCTATCTGAAAGCAGACTTCCAGTTAGAGACCGCGATTCTGATGAATCAGGAATATACGCTGAAGCTCGAGGTTGCCTACGGAAACGGCCAGTCTGCCTGGTATTACACCCGCATTGTACAGCGCAACGGCGTGGAGGTCGGCGATTATCTGGCCTACACGCAGATGTTTGCGCAGACATGCCTGGATAAAACGCAGGCGGAAGCGCTCGTTCCGCAGCTTGAGCCGGATGAGACGGGGGATAATTCTTCGTTCCTCAATGTCAACATTCATTCCAGCCTCGACCAGATTTCCTGGGAAGCCTCGCACCGACGATCGTACAGCAGCCGGTGCAGCAGATCAAAGAAGCGAATGAGACGACGACCAGCATCAAACAGGAGTACATGATCAGTGCGCAGGATGAGAACGGACAGACGGAGTATTATACCGTAAGCGAGTTCTACCGGATGCGAGAGTCCGACGGAGAGATTATTCTGCTGGACTTCGAGCGGAGCGCACAGCAGATCTTTGATCCGGAGCTTGGTGTTCTGACGAAATCCGGCATTAACCTCGGTGTGACCGGCGAGGATACCAAGTATGTGACGAATACGGCAGGTGATATTGTCGCATTTGTAGTAAACGGTGATCTCTGGTGCTACAACCGCAGCGCCAACAAGACGATCCGCGTTTTCAGCTTCCGTGAGAACGGCAGCATGGATGACCGGGAACAGCACGGAGAGCATGATGTCAACATTGTACGTGTGGATGATGCGGGCGATGTGACGTTTGTTGTTTATGGCTATATGAACCGCGGAAACCACGAGGGTGAAGTGGGAGCAGCCGTTTACTATTATCGCGCCGAGCGGAATGTGGCAACCGAGGAGATTTTCGTTCCGGCGGATATTTCCTACGAGATGCTGAAAAAACAGCTCGACCGCCTCTCCTTACGTCAACAAGCAGAGAGAGATGTATCTCTATCTGAATGAGAACCTGTGTAAGGTAGATATTGAAACCGGCACGACGACGGTGGTCCGGGAAAGTATCCCGGAGGACTGCTTTGTAGTATCGGAAAGCCAGGAGAGCATCGCGTGGATGGATGCGGACAATGCAAGCAGTGCGATGAACATCACCGTGATGAATCTGGAGAGCGGGGGAAACGCAGCGCTTTGCGGCGGATGACGGACAGAAGATCCGGGCACTTGGCTTTATCAATGAAGACTTTGTTTATGGTATGGCAAACGACAGCGATATTTTAAAAGATATTTCCGGCAATGAAGTTTTCGCTATGCATACGGTGCGGATTGTCAGCATCGACGGAAACGTGAAAAAAGAGTATCACCAGGACGGCTATTATGTGACAGGTGTGTCGATTTCGGACGGCCTTCTGGAGCTGGACCGCGTGGTACGCCAGGAAAACGGCTATGCGGATGCGCCGGAGGATCACATCATGAACGGCGAGCAGCAGAGCCAGGAACTGGTGACGGGCCGCCTGGCAACGGTGGACGACAGAAGAGAGCAGCAGTTCCTTCTGGAATTCTCGACGAGCGGCAAAACACAGTCGCTTCTGACACTGACACCGAAATATATCTATTCAACCTTACGGACCGAGCTTACGATGTCGTACGACACGGGCAGCGCAGATCTTTACTATGTATATAGAAAAGGAAAACTGATCGCCATTTTAAGCTCCCCGGCCGAGGCCGTACAGCTTGCCGATGAGAATGTCGGCGTTGTGCTGAACAGCAGCCAGTCCTATGTGTGGGAGCGCGGAAACCGCCAGCAGGGCATGCGCCTCGACGAGACAACGATGCCGTCGGGGTTCCAGAGTGCATCTCTGGACGAAAACGTGCTGAAGGAGTCACTCGGTGATGATTACGAACTGCTGAACCTGACGGGCTGCACAAGAGAAGAAATTCTCTACATGATCAGCAGCGGCTACGGCGTTGTTGTAAAGACCGGCGCGAACGAGAGTCTGCTTCTGACCGGATACGATATTTTTTGGAAATTCCTGGCTGTATAACCCGGCAACGGGCGAGACAACTGCACTTTCTGACGATGACAGCGATGCATTGTTCGCACAGAACGGCAATGTCTTCATCAGTTATATTAAAAAGTAAAGATCGAGTGATTTGCGGGGTTTTCTAATGACGCAAAAAGTGCCAGAATAAAGAAAGCACTATGAATATTTAGGGAGAAAAAGACAATGAAACTTACAACCATCCGAGAGATTTATAAAAACCGGGAAGCATACCTGGACAAAGAAGTAACCGTAGGCGGCTGGGTGCGCAGCGTACGTGATTCCAAAACCTTTGGTTTCATCGTTCTGCACGACGGAAGCTATTTCGAAACCCTGCAGATCGTATACCACGATGAGATGGAAAACTTCGCTGAGATTTCCAAAATGAACGTCGGCGCAGCCATCATCGTAAAAGGTATCCTCGTTGCTACCCCGCAGGCAAAACAGCCGTTTGAGATTCAGGCGACAGAAGTTACCGTAGGGCGTTTCCGCACCGGATTACCCGCTGCAGAAAAAACGCCACTCCATGGAATACCTTCGTACCATTTCCCATCTGCGTCCGAGAACCAACACCTTCCAGGCAGTATTCCGTGTACGTTCCCTGTGTGCATATGCGATTCACAAGTTTTTCCAGGAGCGCGACTTCGTTTATGTCAACACCCGCTGATCACCGGAAGCGACTGCGAGGGAGCCGGCGAGATGTTCCAGGTAACCACCATGGATCTTGACAATATTCCGAAAACCGAGGACGGCGCTGTTGATTTCACAGGACTTCTTCGGAAAGCATACAAGCCTTACCGTAAGCGGACAGTTAAACGCTGAGACCTATGCACAGGCATTCCGCAATGTTTACACCTTCGGACCGACCTTCCGTGCAGAAAATTCCAACACCACCCGCCATGCAGCAGAGTTCTGGATGATCGAGCCGGAAATCGCATTCGCTGATCTGGAGGACGATATGGAGCTTGCTGAGGCAATGCTGAAATATGTCATCCGCTACGTTATGGAGCATGCACCGGAAGAAATGCAGTTCTTCAACAGTTTCGTGGACAAGGGACTGATCGAGCGTCTGAACCATGTCGTAAATTCTGAGTTCGGCCGTGTAACCTATACCGAGGCTATCGAGCTTCTGGAGAAAAACAACGACAAATTCGATTACAAAGTATACTGGGGATGCGATCTGCAGACCGAGCATGAGCGTTATCTGACCGAGCAGATCTTCAAGAGACCGGTTTTTCGTTACCGATTACCCGAAGGAGATCAAAGCCTTCTATATGAAGATGAACGAGGACAACAAGACCGTGGCAGCTATGGACTGTCTGGTTCCGGGCATCGGAGAGATCATCGGCGGAAGTCAGCGTGAGGACGACTACGAGAAACTGCTTGGCCGTATGAGAGAGCTGGGACTTGCTGAGGAAGATTACGGATTCTATCTGGACCTCAGAAAATATGGTTCTACCCACCATGCAGGATTCGGACTGGGATTTGAAAGATGCGTCATGTATCTGACCGGAATGGGTAATATCCGCGACGTCATCCCGTTCCCGAGAACAGTAAACAACTGTGAGCTGTAATTACGAAAAGTGATATAGAAACTTAAAAATACGGATGCCGGGTGCAGTGGAATCCAATGTGGATTTGGTGCGCCTGACGTCCGTATTGCAGTAATGGAGAAAAATGAATCCAGAAAGGGGTATGCGCCTATGCGGTTTATTCATATTGCGGACGTGCATCTCGGCATGCAGCCGGATGCGGATTTCCCTGGAGCGAGGAGCGCGGGGAGTCCATCTGGGAGAGTTTTCGGCGGATCATCCGCCTCGTCGGACGGGAAAAGACGGATTTTCTGCTGATCGCCGGGGGATCTGTTTCAGTGCCAGCCGCTTCTGCGGGAACTGAAAGAGGTTAATGATCTTTGCTTCCATCCCGGAGACGATCGTCGTGCTGATTGCCGGAAACCACGATTATGTGAAGCGGGAGAGCTTTTACCGCGGTTTCGACTGGGCAGAACAACGTGGTAATGCTCCTGTCGCCGGAGCCGGAGTGTGTTGAAGTCCCGGAGAAGAAGACGGCGGTGTACGGATGCAGTTACGACAAAAAAGAGATTCTGGAAAACCGGCTGGACGGCGTGCGGCCGGAGGGAAAAATGAAATATCATCTGCTGCTCGCGCACGGCGGCGATGCCCGCCACATGCCGTGGAATCCGGGCCGCATGGCGCAGGCTGGGTTTGATTATATTGCGTGCGGGCACATTCATAAGCCGGGGATTCCTATTCCCGACAAAATGGCATCCGCAGGCGCACTCGAACCGACGGATGAGACGCAGTTGGGGCCGCACGGCTACATCCGCGGAACGGTGGACGAGCACGGCACGCGGATTCAGTTTTGTGCCGTTTGCCAGATATGAGTACGAAGATCTGGTGTTGAACGTGACGGAGGATCTGACACAGTATGCGCTGGAGACGAAGCTGAAACAGGAGCTGGCGCTGCGGGAGGATGGGAAGATCCGAAAAATCATCCGCCTGAAACTTGTGGGACACCGTGCCGCCGAGCTGGAATTTTCTCCGAAACGGCTGCTGGACTGCGGCAGAGTCATCTCCGTGGAGGATGAAACACGTCCGGCGTACGATCTGGAACAGCTGAAGAAAACGTATGGCGCTAGTCTGATCAGCGCCTATATTGAAGCATTTGAAACAAAGACGGATGCGCAGTCACAGAAGGCGCTCGACTATGGTCTCGAGGCGCTGCTGGCGGCACGCAGGAACGGCTGAAAAAAAGATTGCGGGAGGTATAGAAGATGAAAATAGAAAAACTGGAAATCCGCAATTTTGGAAAAATGCAGAACCGCACACTGGAATTTTCCGATGGGATTCAGCTCATCAGCGGGGAAAATGAGAGCGGAAAATCGACCGTCCATACCTTCATCCGCAGCATGCTGTTTGGCATGACACGCGGCCGGGGGCGGGCGGCAAAAAATGATGTCTACAGTCGTTATGAGCCATGGGAAAATCCGGCATACTATGCGGGGAGAGATGGTGCTTGAAAGCGGCGGCAAACGGTTCCGTCTGACACGGAATTTCGGGCGGCAGAACGCCAATGCAAAGCTGGTGTGCCTGACGGACGGCGAGGTGCTCTCCGTGGAGGACGGCGATCTTTCCATGCTGCTCGGCGGTGTCAGTGAGATTGTGTATGATAATACGGCTTCGATCGGGCAGTTAAAAGGAAGAACCGAGGAAGGGCTTGCGGATGAGCTGCGGAACTATATGGCAAATTACCAGGGAGCAGCGATGGAGAGCTCGATGTGGCGGCGGCGCTGGATCTGCTGAAGCAGAAGAGAAAGCGCCTGGAGCAGGAACAGAAAAAGACGCTGGCGGGACTGGAAAAACGGAAGGAAGAACTTGAGACGAAAATTTCCGTTTTTACGGAGGAGTGCCGTCAGAGCGAGGAGAATCTGCAGCAGGCGAAAGAGCAGATGAAGCGGGATATTTATCAGAAGGATGTGCCGATCGAACGGGTGCGGAAAATGAAAAAAGAATCTCGGAAGAGCCGCAAATGGGGTGCCGCGTGCGTGGCGCTGGCTGGATTTCTCTTGTTCTTATGCATTCTGCAGTTCTTCCATATTGATTCGCTGCTGACGAGAACGGGACTCGGGCTTGCGATTGCGGCGCTCTTGTATCTGGCGTACAGTCTGTTCCGTCACCGGAAAACGGAGGTCGAGCAGGGCGTGACGGAGCCGGAGGAGCAGGCGATCCGCCGCCAGCAGTGGAATGTGGACCGCCTGAAGCAGGAGCTGGGACAGAAACAGACGGTGCTGTCGAACTTGCAGAGTGAATACGAAGAGCTCTGCATTTCCATGACGGAAAAAGATCATCTGCAGGAAGAACTCGATGCGCTTTCCCCTGGCGGGGGAGACGATCCAGAGTCTCTCCGTACAGATGCAGAGCCGGATCGGCGACCGCTTAAAACAGCAGATGTCAAAAACGCTGTCATCGCTGACGAATGGCCGCTATCTGCAGGTGAATATGGATGAGAATCTGCGGATCGGCCTTCACACCGCAGACGAATATGTGCCGCTTGAACAGGTCAGCCGCGGCACGATCGAGCAGGCGTACTTTGCGCTCCGCATGGCGGCGATGGATGTGCTCTGCGGCGAGGAGGAGCTGCCGGTGATTCTCGATGAATCGTTTGCGTTTTACGATGAAAACCGGCTGAAAGAAACTTTGAAATGGCTGGCGGAAAACCGGACGCAGGTGCTGCTCTTTACGTGTCAGAAGCGGGAGGAGGAAGCACTCGGAGATGGGAATTCCGTACCGGAAAATTGTGCTTTAAGTAATGCGGCTCGCAGAGAATCGGTGAGTTGTGGTTTGGAAATAAAAGGAGAATAGAAGTTATGCTGACAATAGGATGTCATTTATCATCGTCCAAAGGATATCTTGCCATGGGAAAAGAGGCGGTGTCCATCGGGGCGAATACCTTTCAGTTTTTTACAAGAAACCCGAGAGGAAGCAAGGCGAAAGCCATCGACGAGGCGGATGTCGCAGTGTTTCTTTCTTACAGTAAGGAGCATGGAATCGAGCGCATTTTGGCACATGCGCCGTACACGCTGAATCCGTGCTCGAAGGATGCGCACACGAGAGAGTTTGCATGGATGACGATGGCGGATGATCTGAAACGGATGGAGTATACGCCGGGAAACTGCTACAATTTCCACCCGGGCAGCCATACCGGACAGGGGGGCGGAAGAGGGAATCCGTCTGATTTCGGAGATGCTGAATGAAATTTTAAAACCGGAGCAGACGACCACGGTGCTGCTCGAGACGATGGCAGGAAAAAGGAACCGAAGTCGGCCGCTCGTTTGAGGAGCTGGCGGCGATTCTGGAGCGCGTGGAATTAAAAGACCACATGGGTGTCTGCCTGGATACGTGCCATGTGTACGATGCGGGATACGATATTGTGGATCACCTCGATGATGTGCTTGAGGGGTTCGACCGCGTGGTAGGACTTTCGAAGCTGAAAGCGATTCATCTGAACGACAGCAAGAATCCGTTTGAGAGCCATAAGGACCGCCATGAGAAGATCGGCGAGGGATCGCTGGGGCTTGCGGCATTTGAGCGGATTGTGACACATCCGGCGCTGGCGGGACTGCCGTTCTATCTGGAAACACCGAATGAGCTGGACGGATATGCAAAGAGATCGCGCTGCTGCGCGGGTTTGCGAAAATAGAGGAAGAAGGTAAGAGAAAGTGGAAAACACGAGAGAGAAGAATAAAAGAGCTGACGGAAGAAAAAAGACGTATTTCGACAGGGAAAAGAAAAAGAAAGCCGCTCGTATCCGAGAAAACAAAGAGCGTGGCACCGGAAAAAGGAAAGCAGAAAAAAGAGTTCATCATCATCGAAATGTCCTTATCAGAAAAAATGCGGCGGATGCACATATCTGAACCTCTCCTACGAAGAGCAGCTCGCGAAAAAAAGAGCAGTTCCTGAAGAAGACTCTGAAGGGCATCGTCCCGGTCAAAGGAATGGTTGGCATGGAAAATCCTTATCATTACCGGAATAAAGTCAATTCCGCCTTTGCACGCAAAAAAGACGGAACGATCATATCCGGCATTTATGAAAAGGGCACACACAAAGTGGTCCCGGTCGATGAGTGCCTGCTCGAGGATCAGCGTGCCGATGCCATCATCCGCGATATCCGCAGTCTGCTGAAGAGCTTCAAAATCATGATCTACAACGAGGGACAGCGGCTACGGCCTCCTGCGCCATGTCATGGTGCGCACCGGCTTTGCTTCCGGCGAGATCATGGTCGTCCTCGTCTGCGTATCACCAGTCTTCCCGTCAAAAACAACTTCGTAAAGGCCCTGCGCAAACTCCACCCGGAGATCACCACGATCGTACTGAACGTCAACGACCGCACCGACAGCATGGTACTCGGAAAACGCGACATTGTCCTCTTCGGACGCGGTTACATCGAGGATGAACTCTGCGGCTGCACCTTCCGCATCTCCCCGCAGTCCTTCTACCAGGTCAACCCGGTTCAGACGAAAAAACTGTACGAAAAAGCCATCTCCCTGGCCGGCCTCACCGGAAACGAACGCGTCATGGACGCCTACTGCGGAATCGGAACCATCGGCCTCATCGCATCCCGCGATGCCAGAGAAGTCATCAGCGTCGAACTGAACCCGGACGCCGTCCGCGATGCCGTAACAAACGCCAAACGAAACCAAATCAAAAACGTCTCCTTCTACCAGAACGACGCCGGCGCCTTCATGGTCTCCATGGCCGAAAAAGGGAAAAAGCCGACATCGTCTTCATGGACCCGCCAAGAGCCGGCAGTGATGAAGCCTTTCTGTCCTCTGTCGTAACCCTTTCACCGAAAAAAGTGGTCTACGTCTCCTGCAATCCGGAGACATTGGCGAGAGACCTGCGGTATCTGACGAAACACGGATATAAGGCAGAAGAGGCATGGGGGTATGATATGTTGCGGTGGTCGGAGCATGTGGAGACAGTCTGTTTACTAACGCAAAAGAAGGCTTAATACAACAGAAGAAAATAATTTCGTGAAACAGACGAAGAGGCTTGTCTGAAAAAAGAAGGAATGAAAAACAGGAGAGGAAAAAAGAAACATGGCAGTAAATAAAAAATGGAATCGTAGTATTAGGAGCAGTTTTTGTGGATATCAAAGGTTTTCCAGAGGACATCTACGTCCCGGACGGCAGAAACGCCGGCCATGTCGAATACATCCACGGCGGTGTGAGCCGAAACGTGGTGGAGGATATCGCAAACCTGGAACTGCGCCCGACCTTCCTTGGAATCGCGGATAATACCGCACTCGGGCGAGGATGTTGTGCGCAAAATGCAGCGCCACAAAGTCAATACCGAATACATGAAAGAAATCCCGAACGGTATGGGAACATGGCTTGCTGGCTTCGATCACAACGGTGACCTGGCGGGCTCCATTTCCCAGCGCCTCGAACCTGATGCCGATTCTCGATATTCTGGAAGAAAACGGAGATGAAATTATCGAAAACTGCGATTCCATTGTGGCAGAGATCGATATGGACAAAGAGATCATCAAAAGCTGGTACAGCTCTGTGAAAAATACGATAAAAAACTGTACGGCGTTGTCAGCAACATGAACATCGCAGTCAGCAGAAGAGATCTTCTGCAGAAATTTGACTGCCTGATCTGCAACCAGATCGAGGCAGGCGTTCTCTTCTCCGATGATTACAGCGAAAAACACCGGCCGAGATGGAAAAGATTCTCGCCGAGCGTCTGAAAGCGGCAAATGTTCCGGCCATGGTCGTAACAATGGGCGGCGACGGAGCGGTTTATGCGGAAGCAGACGGAGAGAGCGGCTTCTGCCCGGCGCAGAAAGTACAGGTAAAAGATACAACAGGAGCCGGTGATGCGTTCTGCGCAGGTGTTTCCGCCGGTCTGACCTATGGAAAACGCTTGGCAAGGCAGTTGAAATCGGTACGCGTCTTGCTGCATCCGTCATCACATCGTCGGAAAATGTCTGCCCGCGCTTCCGCCCAGAAGAGTTCGGCATCGAGGCATAGAAGGGGGCAGAAATGAAGTTACTGTACGGAACCGGCAACCCGGCAAAACTCGACGCGATGCGTCACCGCCTTGCCGGTCTTGGAATTGAGCTGATCGGGCTGAAAGATCTTGGCGGTGTTAAGCAGCCAGAGATTATCGAGGATGGAAAAACGCCGCTGGAAAATGTCAGGAAAAGGTGGAGGCGTATTTCAACGCGCTTCATATGCCGGTGTTCTCCTGTGATTCCGGTCTGTATTTTGACAACGTGGCAGAGGACGACCAGCCCGGCGTCCATGTGCGGACCGTGAACGGAAAGTATCTGTCCGATGAAGAAATGACCGTGCATTACGCCGCCCTTGCAGAAAAGTACGGCGGCCTGACGGGACGCTACAAAAACGCAGTTTCGCTGATTCTTGATGCGACCACCGCTATGACGCGATGGACCCGTCAATGGAGAGCGCTCCCTTTCCGCATGGTCAGCACACCCCATCCGATGAGCAAAAAAGGCTTTCCGCTCGACCGTCTGTCGATCGATCTGCGGACCGGAAAATATTATTACGATCTGAATGAGCAAGAAGCCGCGCTCGATCAGCTTGCCGTGGAAGACGGTTTTCTGCAGTTTTTGAGCGGGCAATGGAGGAATACCATAAAATGGAACGATATGAACTTCCGAACCATCCGCCAGGACGAAATGGAACAGGGCGTTGCCATTGAGCTGGCGTGCTTTCCGCCGAATGAGGCGTGCTCCGAAAAGAGCATGCGCGAGCGGGTGCAGTACGCGCCGGAGCTGTTTCTGGCGGCAGTAGACAAAGAAACCGGAAAATCGCCGGAACGCTGAACGGACTTGCAACAAACGAGACAAAAATTCCGTGATGCCTTTTTCGATGAAATCAGTCTGACGACCCGAAGGGGAAAACGTCATCTTGCTGGGTCTCAGTGTCCTGCCGGAATACCGCGGCGGGGGAATCGCCCGCGCGCTGATGGAAGAGTATACAGCCAAAACAGAAAAACGGAAGAAAACAGCTCATTCTGACCTGCCTGCAGGATAAGGTGGAGATGTACAAAAAGATGAATTTCCGCGACGAGGGAATCTCCGCATCCACCTGGGGCGGCGAGGAATGGCATGATATGACGAGAAAATTAAACGATTAAGAAAAATTTGCAGAGAAAATCTTTTGTGTTAAAGTTTGCTGTAAGCGTTATAATAAAAGAAAATCAAGCAAAACAGGAGGAGGAACAACCATGAGCAGAATAAATTTGGAGCAAAACCAAACATGTATCCACTTCCGGTTCTGATTATTGCAACATACGACAAAGATGGCGCAACCCGGATGCCATGAATGCTGATGGGGTGTAGTCACAGATTCACCGAGCTTCCGATGGCACTGGAGTGCGAAAAGCCTTTGACAACGGCATTCTGGTCGGCGAGATCGTGAACGTCTGCGCAGACGAGAAAGCGTTCTGACCGACGGAAAGATCGACCCGAAAAAACTGAAACCAATCAGCCCTAGACCCGGTCAACAACACCTATCTCGCCATGGGCGACAAAGTCGGCGACGCATTCGGTTCCGAAAGCCCGAAATAAACACAGATGATGACATGACGCGAATATGTAAAAATTTTATAGTATATTCCCTGACAAACCGCCTCCATAGTCTTAAGATATGTATACCTATATATATAAATATTTTGCCATATCAGAAACTAACGGAGGTGGCTTTTTATGTATTTTCCGGTATCAGCACTGTTGATCGAATTTATGATCCGAGTAATGTAAAAGATTCTTATGGATAAAACGGAATGATCAAACTGGTTGCAGACATTCGACATCATCCTGAAAAAGAAGCGGGCTACGTGGGAAAAACACAGATGGCAGGTACCTGCAGGGCGAATGGAAGTCCTATCGTGACACCATTGACAACATCATCGAGTGGAGGAAAAAGAATGACGAGGTAAAATATCTGAAACAATTGGAAAAGTATCGAGGAAGCTTCGCAGCGACCATGAAGATGCGATGAATACTTACCGAGTATTTTGCAGATGCCGGTCCGGAAAAATGAGCAGGCTGTGATCAAAGAACTGAACACCGAAACAGGCACTGCCGAGCTGATGTGCGGAATCTTCTGACAAAAAAATGAACGCGAGGCAATGGAAAAGGGAAGAAAACAAAAGAGAAGAAAAACGACAGGCGCCAACGTCACCCGGATCGCGATTTCGCCCTGTTTGCAGCCCCGATCGGAGCCCTGATTCTGATCAGCATTCTCATCGTTCTGCTCTGCGCGGCCCGGTGCGGCACTGCTGGATAAGTGAGCGTCTTTCTGATTGCAGCTGTTCGGCGTGGCCGCCGGAATTAAGATGTCGCTGCGCGGCATTCTGGCAGTCTCGGTTTCCTCTTTCGGCGGATTCTGCTTATTACCGGAATGCTTGCCGCTAAATCAGTATTCCAGCGTGCGTTGGCGGCTACTTTGCAAAATGGATGGGACGGCTGTTCGTGTGGTGTACACGTAAGGTAACGAAAAAAGGATGAGGAAGCAGATCATGAAAAAATGGACAAAACAGCATTACCGACAGGATGTGCCTGCTGTATTGCCGGTGCAGTGCCGATGTTCAGCGATGGGCGCGGCGGAAAAAGTTGTTACGCGGAAACGTATGATCTGGAATGCGATGAGCGGTTCTGCGAAGAAGCGAAGACGCATTTCCACATTGGTGAAAAGATAAAACTTGATGATTTTGAAACTGCAGGGCAGATTCCATGATCGGCGACCTGAACATCCTTCCGTCCCGGTGACGATTCCCTTGCTTTATCTCCTGGCTGGCGATTCACAGTGAGGAGGGCTGGCGGTGGATTATCGCGTGCTGGACGGTGTTCTTGAGCATCGAAAGAGACAAGCGCAGTGTCCGATACGATTTACATCAATATTGACTGCGGGAAGAAATCTTAAGCGACGGTAAAACTGAGTCGGGAAAACAGGAGTGATTACGTATGTACCGGAAAAGAAGAAGGTACTGATATGAGGTGACTGATAGGTTCGGTGATGCTGCAGATGAATGGTATCCAGGCGAAAGCGGAAGGCACGCAAAAATGCGATGGAGATATCACACTCTCGGATGTGACATGCAGAATATCAAATGCAAAAGCAAGATTGCGATGTGGAACTGAAGAGCGGAACGTGGGAGAATGGGTCGATCACGCTGCGATGGCGATGCGAAAATCAAAATACGAAGCTTTCCGAGACGATGTCGGTGGAAACCTCTACGGCGATATTGAACTTGAACTGGGCAAAAAGATCTGGAACGGCTGGAAATTACGGCAAAGACATTTTGAGGAGATCGGCAAATGGATACCATGGAGAATCTTAAGAAAGAGAGGAGGGGACGAGCAGAGCTTTTCTTATGTACCGGATCAGCCAGCGGGCAGAATCACACTGGATGACAAAGGATGGTGATATCTCGCTAAAACCATTGGCTTGTTTCTGGAATGTTCAGGACATATGAAATTCAGAAAAATCGCAAAGCATGCCCGCATGAATGATGCTTTTGGAAAATAAGACAAAAAGTGACAAAAACACAGGAGGCTGCTTGGATGGTTTCACCAGAAAAAGCCGAAAATGATCCAAACAGTCGCTTGTTTTTGTACTTAAATTTTCAGCTTTTAACTTGATTTTGTAGATTGCGGTGCTTTAAAATAAAAGTAACGAAGCATTGTGGAAGGGTTCCACAGACCGGCGCTGGGGAAAAGCCGGAACGAGTCAGAGAAAACAGCCCAGTGTCAGAATAGGAGTTAGGGAGAAACCATGGTGCATTAGAGATGTCGCGATCAAAGCGGAGTAGGGAATCGAACGGTATCCCGTGCACTCACGGGAGCGGGTATATTTCCGATGAAACAAACAGAAGATCATGCAGGTGGAGGGAAACCAACTTCCAGAAACCAAATGAGCTTGCCCAGAACCTGTTCCGGCAACAAGTCCGGTTTTATCGGAATTGTTGTTAAGTAATCCAGCCATCCGTTGGCGGCATCTCTGGTGAAACATACGAGAATAATCTGTACACCAATGGTTACAAGTGCATGCTCTGCGAGGTTGGGGACAATCCGAACCGCATCGAGGAATTTGTGGAAATGCTGCAGCGAAATGTCATGGACGGCATTATCTGCTGTGCGGATATCCCGTCTTCTGTCAGCCTGGCGGAAATTCACCGTCCGATTGTCATGATTGACCGCTACGTCACCGAAGGGGATTCCGTGTATACATTCCGACCATAAGCGCGTGGCGCGGTGAGTTTATGGCGCAGTGCACTCTTTGAGCGCCGGATGTAAGAACGCTCATTTTGTGTCGAGTGCAACAGAGCGTGGTTACCGACGGTTTGGCGGAAGTTCAAACAGCATAAATGTAAAAAATTACAGCGATTGATGCCGGAAGCAAGATTCTGAATTTTCAGAGCGGCCTGACGATCTGGAAAAATACATCAGCCATTTTGATGGAATTGATGGACTCTTTACAGCCGATGTCACAGCGGCAGCGTGCAGATGAAGATGTTGCAGAAAAAGGGATTAAGATTCGAAAAAACTGAAGGTGGTTGGCTACGACGGCCTGATTTCACCTGCTTTTTACCACTGGAGCTGACGACGGTCTGTCAGAATGTGCCGGAAATCGCAAAAGCGGAGCGTGGGACAAAATCATCCGCATGATTGATGGAAAGAAGATTGAGGAGATGGAGCAGATCAGGATGTGACCTTCCGAAAGGAGAAAGTACCTGAAGATAACAAACATGGTGGGGAATTACCGAATTTGCAATCATTTTCCGGGATTGCGATAGAACAGAAGAAGAACAGATATCAGAGACACTCGATCTGAAAAGAAAAGGGTGTCTCTTTTTCATGTGGTACAAAATGAAATAAAACCAAATTTTGGCGCGGCAAAGGGTGAAAGACTGAGCAAAAGGATATGAAATCGCTGCTGAAACAGTTGCAATTGTCGAAAAAATAGTGAAAACGGAAAAGTGAACATATGGAACAGGAAAGCATGGAACAGCGGAACATGTGGAACAGGAGAAATGGAACAGCGATAAGTGTGAATTTTAAGAAAACAGGATGCATATTGCACAAAAACATAAAATGAAAATTAGAAAATGACGAAAAAATATTGAGAATTTGTTACATTGGGCGAACTGCGTACTATGATACAGATAGCGGTAAACAGGTTCCACAATACAAAGCGCCGAAACGAAAACGATGCAAATGTGGAACGAAAAGCGGTTGGTAAAGCTTTTTAGAGAAATGCGAGGAACTATGAAGAAAAAACGTCATCGCCGAAAACGGCAGAAAGTGGAAAATTGAAAAAAGCGCTCTCGTGCTGGCGTGTACTGTACATCCTGCTGATTCCTGCACCGATCTGGTTGATCGTTTTTGCTACTATCCAATGTATTTGCCCGATCATCGCCTTTAAAGATTTTAAAGGCCGCATAAATCATGGGAAGTCCGTGTGGGCAGATCCGATTCGCATTTCGAGATGTTCTTTCAGGTCCGCATTGCCAGACGGCAATCAAGAACACAATCATCATCAGTCTGAGAGCCTGATCATCGGATTCCCGATTCCGGTTATTCGCACTCTTACTGAACCAGGTACAGGTAAGAAGCACCGAGACGAATCATCCAGACCATCTCCTACGCACCGTACTTTATGTCAAACCAGTTGTAGTCAGCCTGATTTCCGTACCGCTTCCGCTAACGGTCTTGTAAACCACGCAGTTAGGGGAGCCGGCGGAAAAGCAATCATGTTCACCAGCCTCCGGAGTACTTTCCGCAAACTCTTCATCCGGAAGTAACATCTGGCAGACGATGGGATTCAACGCCATCATCTTCATCGCCGCCCTGGTAGGCATCAGCCCGGAATTATGAGGCTGCCATCATGGACAGGGCCACCAGATTTCAGAAATCCTGCGGATTGATATCCCTCTGATTATGCCCACCATCATCCTGATGCTGATTCTCAGGTAGGGAACATCATGAACGTGGGATATGAAAAGCTTATTCGATGCAGAACACCAACACAACCGTCAGTGACTGATTTCTGACATACGTATGCCAAAGTGGGCCTCCAGCAGGCACAGTACAGTTTTGCGACAGCCGTGGGCCTGTTCAACTCCGTCGTAAACTTCATTCTGCTGGTGATCACAAACTTCATCTCAAAGAAGACCAGCGACATCAGCGTATTTTTGAAGAGTCAGGGGCAGAAAAGAACATATATCCACCAGGAAAAGGAAAAAGTAAATCCGCCAATCGGCGGGAGACCAAGGTTCAACTGTGATCAATACTCATCATCATGACCTTGTCTGGTTGCAATTGTCTATCCACTGTACTGTATGTGCTGCTGGCATCTGTTACGGATCCGGTGATCGTCGTAATTCAGGCAAGCTGCTGTATCCGGAAGCGTGGTACACCAAGGGATATGCGAGGGCACTGAAATGCGCCCAGCTGTGGACCGGCTATGCAAACCCATCAAATATACGGTGGTGGGAACCGCCGTTGCGCCCTGGTCTGCACCATTCGGCCGGATATGCGCTTTCCAGATACGATTTAGGAAGAAAACGCGTCATCATGTTCCTGTTCACCTTCACCATGTTTTTCAGCGGCGGTATCGATTCCGATATCTGGTCATCAGAGCCTGCACATGTCACAACACAACATGGGCTATGGTTCTTCCGGTAGCGGTATCCGCCTACAACCTGATCGTATGCCGCTCCTTCTTTGAAAGCGGTAAATTCCCGGTCGAGCTTCTCAAAGCAAAGCAAAATTGACGGCTGCAGCGACTTTGGATTTTCTTTCAAAATTGTAATTCCGCTGTCGAAAAACCATCATCGCAGTTATGTGTCTGTTCTATGCGACCGCAATGTGGAACCAGTTCTTCAACGCACTGATGTTCCTGCAGGATGACAGTAAAGATGCCTCTTCAGGTCGTTCTTCGAAACTTGGTACTTGATGAACCAGTCCAACCAGATGGGAAGTAGTGCTTCTGAGATGGTAACAAAACAGAAACTGGCTGAGCAGTTAAATACTGTGTCGTAGTTGTTTCCGCATTCCTGCTGCTGTGCGTATATCCTTTCCTGCAGAAATACTTCAAAAAGGTGTTACGATCGGTGCAGTCAAGGGCTGATGCAGAACAGAAAATTTATTGTTGCAGAGTTCATGGATATAGCAGACATGGTTTATGTGTAGGAATACTGTGGTATTAACGTATTTCACTGCCGGAAAAGGCAGCAAAATAAAGGAGGAACAATATGAAGAAAAAAATCGTATCCGTATTACTGGCAAGCCTTATGGTAACCAGCATGCTCGCAGGCTGTGGAAACAACTCCGGCAGCTCTGGGCAGCTTCCGGTGCAGGAAGCACAGGAGGACACCACCTCTGCATCCGGTACAGAAGCAGGTGACACAGGTCTCACAACAGAGAGAGCAGGAAGCAGTTGATGAGGGAATCATCAGCTCGATGGTACTCTTCCGATCATCAAAAGATCCGGCAAAAATTCGAAGAGAAATACGGAAAAATTTCCGCTCTGATCGTAAACTCTGCAGACAGAACTGTAGAAGTAGGCGACCTGGCTATGTGCAAAGAAATGGTTCGAGACACAGGAGTAGAGTTTGACTGGCGCCGATCCGCAGGAGAGCGCAACAGAGAAAATCAATCTGATGCTTTCTTCGGACAGGATCTTCCGGATGTATTCTGGAACTTCGGCGATGGTAAATCCGGAAACACCGTAGTTCAGTACGCAGACCAGGGATGTATTCTTCCGACCGAAGGCCTGATCGAAGAGTATAATGCCGAACCTGAAAGCATTCCTCGATGACAATGAGCAGTATCAGCTTGAAATCACCGCTCCGAACGGCCATAAATATATGGATTCCCGTACGTAGAGGAAATGAAAGGTCTTGTATTAACACCTGGACCATTCGTGATTAACAAAACATGGCTGGATAAAGTAGGCAAAGAAGTGCCGACAACCGTAGACGAGTGGGTAGACTGCCTGAAAGCATTCCGCGACGGCGGCGATCTGAACGGAAACGGCGAAGACGATGAAATCCCGATGGCAACCTGGTTTCGGCGCAACTGATACCTTTGGTTCCTACAACCTGTTCTATCGTTTCACAGGTGCATTCGGATGCGCTGACTCACTGCGGAGGAAACTCCTATGCGGATCACTTAAGAATAGTTGATGGAAAAGTTACGTTCACTGCAACAGACGAAGCATTCAAGAAAACAGCAGAATTTTTCAACATGCTGTATGAAGAAGGACTGATCTGGAACGGTTCCTTCGAGGCAGATGAAAGTATGTCATTCAAATCTTCTCTGATCAAAGAGAATGTTGCAAAGATCGGTTCCTTCGTTGTCTGGGGCGATCAGGAAATTACAAACCAGGAAGTACATGATCAGTACGTAGCAGTTCCGGAGACTGCAGGGCGAAGGACGGTATGACCGGTTTCGAGTGCAACTACTCTGAGCTGGGATTCTTCCGACACAGCAATCACAACGACCTGCAAATTCCCGCACGTTGTTGCAAGATTTGTAGGTATTATGGTAGGCGATCCGGAAATCTCTGTTACATCTAACTGGGGGGCGCAATCGGATACAACTATGAGAGAAAGACGAAGACGGCGTTCTTCGTACACCGCTCGATGAAACGGAAACTACAAAACCTCTGAATCCGGAATATAAGAACTTTGGTGAGGCTCGTGTAAACTCCACAACCTGCCGTGGTTCTATGATCGTTCAAGGAACGAGTACTATGACACCGTTTGCGGCTACACAGTTCGATGCTGTAAAACTTCTCGAGATGCAGAAAGAAAGCAGTAAAGATGACATCATGGAAAGAGTATGACACCATTCCGCGTGTTCTGATGACCCAGGAGAGATTCAGCGTCTGGCACAGATTCAGCCGACCGTCTCCGATATTGTTGATCGTTATCACCACATGGGTAACCGGCGGCGTTGATGATGCAAGCTGGTCTATAAGACAAGGCTGGAGGGGCGCTGGTTTGAATGAACTGGTTGGGGGCTTACCAGGAGCGCAGTAGACGGAGGCGGCTTCTGCAGCAAACTAAAAATCGGGCGAAAAAGCGATTACGAAAAAACAGTAACGTAAACGATTTGCAATTGTGTTCTATAACTAAAGAAATTCTAAAATTGGCTATGTTATATCCCATATAACATGGCCATTTAAAAGATTATTTCGTTCGTATTTTCTTTTTTTTGAAGTTCAAATGGAAAAACGATAAAATAGGAAAAGAGAGAACAGGAAAAGAGGGATCCTATGAGTAAACAGGGAAAAAGAGATTTTAGACCGAACATTCATTTTACACCGGAGAAAAACTTGGAACAACGATCGAACAGACTGATTTATATCGATGGTATCTGGCATCTGCGGTATCAGAATAACCCAAATGACGTTGTATGGGGACCGTGCACTGGAGGTCAGCTGCAGTATAGAAAGACCTGATTCACTGGGAGCATCTGCCGGTCCGCCCTATTGCCGGATGAGATGAACGATGTACTCGGAAGGTATGGCGCATCTGATGAAAATAACACCAGCAGTTTGCGAAATGGGTGAGAAACCGATGGTGGCTATACACGGCGCACAATGGAAACGGGCCTGGAGGCGGCGGTGTATTACATACAGCCTGGATCGGGGAAAGCATTTTGAAAAAATATTATGGCAATCCGGTCTTCGAAACCCGAAGGCACTGCCAGTTTCCGCGATCCGCGCGTCTTCTGGAACCAAACAAAAAGGACTGCTGGGCCTTGTTCTGGCATCCGGCGACCATGCAGAGTTTATGCATCCCGGGATTTGAGAAAAACTGGAAAAAACAGGCGAGTTCGGTGTCGGTGTCAATAAAGTGCAAACGACGGTATGGGAATGCCGATCTGATCCGTGCTAAAACAGGAAATGGGTGACAGATTCAAATGGATTTGATAGTCAGTATGATACATCCGGGAGGCCAAAGGCCGTGCCAATATACAGTATTTCGTCGGTGATTTTGACGGAGATACCTTCAGTGCACTGAGATCACAGACGAGCCGCTGTGGATTGATTTCGGATTCGACAACTATGCGGGCGTAACGTATGGAAACTACGAAATCCGGTTTACCTTGGATGGGGCGTTAATCCGCTCTACACGAATTTTGTTCCGACTGGTGAGTATTCCGGCCTGATGACACTGCCGAGAGAACTTTTCTCTGTGAGACCGGGAGGGCTACCGCCTGAAAACAAAAACCGTTCGGTATCGACGAGTACCGTGCGGGCGCATTCCCGATCGGAAATCAGAAACCGCTGCTGACCGAGAGCTTTGGACTTCTCGTGCAGGGTAATTTTGGAAGAATTGCACTGAAAAACAGCAGAGGTGAGGAAGTAGTCATCGAAGTAACGGTGGACAGCATCACGGTGGACCGCTCCAAGAGCGGCGACCTTAGTTACTTTGATGATGTAGATCCGAAGCTCAAAAAAAAAAAGAGGATCTGCTGGTATCCACAACAAAACGTCACATGCGTGGAAATGTCAACATGGAGATTATTTTTGACGTTTCCTATCTGGAGATTTATGCAGATGGTGGTCTGGAGACCGCTTCCGTATGCGTTTATCCGGATGCACCGTATCAGGTGGTTTCCACAGACGGAGATCTGGAAGTGAAAAATGTACACCATTAAAAAATAGGGGATAGAAACATTTATAAACGGTAACGATGCAGCATGACAGAATTGAGATGAGACTCAGAAGTGTTACCATGTATAAAAAATTAATAAAACGACGGATGTCTGCAAAAGCCGGGAAGTGGTTTTGCATGTTTATTCTGGGAGGTTTTACAAAAATGATGAAAAAGAGATTACAGACCGAAAATTCACTTTTCACCGGAAGAAGGCTGGATGAACGACCCGAATGGCATGGTTTATGTGGATGGCGTGTACCACTTCTTTTTATCAGAAGTACCTGTATGATACCAGCTGGGGAATGATGCACTGAGGGCCATGCAACATCCCGCGACCTGATTCACTGGGAGCATCAGCCGATCACTTTATCCGGATGAACTGGGATTTATCTTCTCGGGAAGTGCTGTGTATGATACGCAGAATTCTTCTGAGTATGGTACCAATGAAAATCCGCCGATCATTGCTATTTATACCAGCCATCACAAGGACGGTTTGGAACAGCAGAGTATTGCATACAGCAATGATAAGGGCCGGCACTTTGAAAAGTCCTATCTGAATCCGGTCATCAAAAACCCGGAATTTCCGATTTCCGTGACCCGAAAGCGTTCTGGAATCCGGTCAGAAGATGCTGGAGTCTTGTCCTTGCAGCGCAGGACCGTGTCTTCTTCTATGCATCCCAGGATATGAAAAACTGGGAGAAAACAGGAGAATTCGGACCGGAAGGAAACCATGTGAAGGGTGTATGGGAATGCGGATCTGTTCCCGATTGCGTATAAAGGAAAAAATGTATGGGTTCTTGTTGTCAGCATGACGAAAGCTTCCGAAGATGACCACTGCAAAATGCAGTATTTCCTGGAGCGATTTCGATGGAGAAAAATTCCTCTGCACCTACCCATCCGATGAGCCGAGATGGCTGGATGAAGGCTTCGACAACTATGCAGCCGTTACATTCCAGAATGCGAAAGATGTTCTGCTGATGGGATGGGGGTATGAACTGGCAGTATGCAGCACAGACTCCGACAGAAGAGTACTGTGGCCAGGCAACTCTGGGCGAAAGCTGTCCCTGACAGAAGTAGATGGTGCGCTGACCCTCGTGGCTGCTCCGGCCGGACTGGAAAAATTCCGTCACAGCAGCTATCCGATCGAAATCATACAACGATCCGCACAGAGACCTTTGGACTGAAGGTTTCCGGAAAAGGAGATGCGAAAATTTGCCTGAAAAACTCAGTGGGACAGAAATTGAAGATTTATGTAACTGACACCAAAATCACGGTTGACCGTACCATGGCGGGCTACAAAGAATTCAGTGAGCACTTCATGACGGAAAAATATTCCATCAGCACCGCAGCGAGAAAGAAAGACGGAGCATGGAATCTGGAGCTTTTTTTGATGTTTCCATTCTGGAACTGTTTGCTGAGGATGGCGTAGATGCTATCTCTACAGTGGTTTATCCGGAGACACCGTACGACCGCGTAAGCTGGAAGGGCGATCTTTCCGTTGAACTTTACGAAATTGATGCATAAGGGCTGCGAGAAGGGAAAAGCAAAATGGGATACTTTAAAGATGTGACACCGGAATCAGCTGGAATCAGCTCCAAAGGAATTTTGAATTTTCTCGACCGAATCGGAAGAGAACCAGATTGAGCTGCACAGCTTTTATGGTGATCCGCCATGGACAGTGTGCGGCGAAGGGCTGGTGGAAGCCGTATGATGAAAAAATTCCGTCATCCACTGTATTCGTTCAGCAAATCGTTGACAGCAACGGCGATTGGTTTTGCAGAGCAGGAGGGAATCTTATCGCTGGATGAGAAAATTGTCGATATCTTTCCGGACCTGCTGCCGGGAAAATCCATCCGAAAATCTCAAAAAATCACACTGCATCACCTGTTGATTATGGGCTGTGGTCACGAGACGGAGATTATGGACAATTCCGAAAACTGGATTTCTACCTTTCTTCATCATCCAGTGCTCCATGAGCCGGGAACGTTTTATAAATACAATACAGCCGGAACTAACATGCTGGCTGCCGTTCTGAGGAAAAAACGGGACAGAACGTCACAGAGTTTCTGAAATCCCGTCTGCTGGAGCGCTTGGCATCATCCCCTTACCTGTGCGTTGCTCGGAGACAGAACGGAGCTCGGTGGAGGCGGTATGAAGATGGTGACGGAGGATATGGCAAAATTCACGTATTTTCTGTCCAAACAGGGCGAGTGGGAAGGAAAACAGCTGCTTCGAAAAGACTGGTTTGAACGCGCCTGCCGCAAGCAGATTGAGACGGAGGGCGATTCGGAAGGCCACGTAAAAGACTGGGCGCAGGGCTACGGCTATCAGTGCTGGATGTGCCGTTATCCGGGTTCCTTCCGCGCAGATGGTGCGTACGGTCAGTTCGGCGTTGTGTTCCCGGATCTCGATCTGATTGTGATCCTGACAACAGCAACAGAACAGACGCAGGAGGAGCTGAGCGCACTGCAGGAGGAACTGATCCCGTATGTGAAGAAAGAGGCAGGGAGAGCTGCCACCGTCCCCCACTTGCCGGTGCGGTAAAAGCGTACCGCGATCTGGCTCTGCCGCCGCGCAGAGGAACGAAATCCGTTTATGGAAGAAAAGGTAAGCAAGCATGTTTATGTATCTGTTCCGCTGATGGACAACCAGCAGCTGCCGGATTCTGCAGAAATTCTGATCGGCGGAAGCGGTCTGTTTTCGCTGGAGACAAGTCCGATTCAGGAGATGCGATTCGCTTTTGGCTGCGATAAGATGTACTGGAAAGTACAGAAGGCGGGAAAAAAAAGGAATTTGTCCTCCATGCGCCGGGGTTTTGCCTATAGTGAAGCGGATGGCCATATTTATGCTGGTTCTGCCGCATGGCGTACGCTAAATACGCTCGAGATGGATTCGGCGAATGGACGGTTTGAGCGGTGGCCGCATGATCGTCAGATTCCAGAAGGAAAATCTTCTGCTGGAGGCAGAGGATACGCTGATTAGTGTCGGTGGACTCGGTATTTCACCACGTCAGGCATTGACTGTATTTGGAATAAAAAAGATTAAACAGGTCGAAAGAGAAAAACCGGCGGAATTTTCCGTCGGTTTTTCCATAACAGTGTGAAAATCCTGTAAAAAAAGAAAAACGATATGCAAAGCCAAATGGAAGAATTGCCAAGTCTCTCTGAACATGGTAAACTTTTACCTATATTGAAAAGAATCGACGCAAAATATTGAGATACAGGAGGCTCTATGTCAGTTTTTCAGATTTATTATCCGAATATATCACCATGAAGGATGTCGGGGTCTACCCGCTTTCGCAGTTCTGCGGACTCGATCGTTCTTCCATGTATAAGATCATCAATGGAAAACAAAATCCGTCCGGGAGGAGGATGTTGTGCGAAAAAAAGATTTCATGGCATGGGTGCAGTTCATGCAGCTGACGCCACGGAAAAAACAGTGCATTGCGGCATGGATGCAGTTGTTTTCGGCGAAGCTGTAAAAACAGTTCTGGTCCGGACTTCGATGGGTGAGGTATTCGGGGAACAGGTTTGACGATTCAACATCTGTTCTGCATGGCGCAAATCTGAGGTCGGAGAATCTGTGCCTGATTGTACTATTAGACAACATTCCTGACGGAACACTGTGCGCTTGCGTTCAGCGCCGCCGCGGGAGGAAGAAAAGCGCGGATATCTGTTTTATGAAAAGGAACTTGCAAAAATGAAAATGATTCGTCGCGGTATTTCTTCCAGAGAATGCCAAAGAATGCCGTGTCTTTCCGGCCTTCTGACAGCAGAAATGCTGGAGCGCCATCTCGTAAAAAGAAATGCCGGGGCGTGAGCAGATGATACGGGCGGTTGCACAGTACGCAAAGGTGATGCAGACACGGGTGCTGGATAAAAAACGACGATGTTTTTCTCAGAGGACGGCGTCAAAAGTTTTCTGGACACGGGCCGCGTGGATGAGTATCCAAAAGAGTGCTATTCTCCGCTGGACTTTGACGAGCGTATTGCCCTGATCCGCCGCTTTCTGGCGCTGCGGGATCGCGCGAATCTTCGTATGATCCGGGAAACGAAAGAGAGAGCAGAGCATGCGCTGAATATTTCGGTCAATGCAAACGAGGGCTATCTTCTGTTCCAGACGCGGACAGAGCGGCTGATTTACCTCGGTATCCGGGAGCCAAGCGTTCTTATGGCATTCTACGATTACCTGGAATCCATGAAACCGGAAGAACTCTGCACGGAAGAGGAGATGCTGGAACGTGTCGAAGCCATTCTGCATGAATTTGTGGCTTGTCATTCCAGAGAAGGTTCGATATAATAGAAAAAGGATATTTCAAACCGGTCATCTCGGGTGAGTTCCGGTGCGTGTCTGCTGAAAAGAAGGCTGGACACGCACCGGGCGGGAACCTGCGGATGACCGGTTTTGACTGTACGAAAAAGAAATGGGGGTTTTTACGAATGAGTGCAGAAAGTAAGACAAGAATGACGGAGGGCAGCATTTCAAAAAAGATGATTCTGTTTGCGATTCCGCTGTTTCTTGGCAATCTGTTCCAGCAGTTGTACAATACGGCCGACTCGCTGATTGTAGGAAATTTTCTGGGAAGCAACGCGCTGGCAGCGGTCAGCTCTTCGGGCAATCTGATCTTTCTGATGGTTGGTTTTATTAACGGTATCGCAATGGGCGCAGGCGTCGTCATTGCAAGGTATTACGGAGCGAAAAACCGGGAAGATCTGCAGAAAGCGATCCATACGACCGTGGCGTTCGGCCTGGCGGCCGGTGCAGCGCTGACGGTGCTTGGCATGTATCTGGCGCCGAAAATCCTTGTGCTGATGGGAACGCCGTCCGATGTCCTGCCGCAGTCGGTCGAATATTTTCGTACGTATTTTGCAGGCTCTCTCGGTTTTATCATGTATAACATTTTCGTCGGCATTCTGCAGTCCGTCGGCGACAGCCGCCACCCGCTGATCTATCTGATCGTGTCATCGTGCATCAATGTTGCGCTCGATCTGCTTTTTTATCGGCGGCCTTGGCCTTGGGGTCGGTGCGGCAGCGCTTGCAACGGTCATTTCCCAGTTTACAAGTGCGATTCTCTGTATGATCCATCTGCTGCGGACGAAGGAAGAGTATCGTCTTTCCATCCGCAAAATCCGATTCGACGGCAGAGTGCTTGGCGAGATTATCCGAAACGGTGTGCCGTCCGGTTTCCAAAATTCGGTTATCTCAATCGCAAACGTTTTCGTGCAGACAAATATCAATGCATTCGGGAAAATGGCGATGGCAGGCTGCGGTTCCTATGCAAAAATAGAGGGTTTTGCGTTTCTGCCGGTTACATGCTTTACGATGGCACTGACAACCTTTGTTAGCCAGAATCTTGGTGCGAAGCAGTACGACCGGGCGAAAAAAGGAGCGCGGTTTGGCATTCTCTGTTCCATTACCATCGCCGAGCTGATCGGGTTTGTGATCTATGCGGCCGCACCGACTTTGATTGCGGCGTTTAACAGCGATCCGGCCGTTGTCCATTGCGGCGTGATGCAGGCGAGAACGATTGCACTGTTTTATTTTCTGCTGGCGTTTTCTCATTGCATCGCGGCTGTGCTCCGCGGTTCCGGGCACGCCGCGGTTCCCATGGTTGTCATGCTCTGCGTCTGGTGCCTGTTCCGCGTCAGCTACATTACCGTGACGGTCCGGCTGATCCCGGATATCCGCGTGATTTTCTGGGCTTACCCGCTGACCTGGAGTATCAGTTCTGTCATTTTCCTGTATCTGTTTTTGAAAGGAAAATGGGTATACGGTTTTGAAAAAAGGAGGAAAACAAAGATGAACGCAGAATCGACGAGAAGCGCTTGATGTGGCATCGCTGGCGGGAGACATCCTGCTGGCGAGCGGCGCGAAATCTTTCGTGTGGAGGGAGACGATCGACCGCATTGCGCGGGCGTATGGCGTTGACTCCAGCGATGCGTTTGTGTTGAGCAGTGGTATTTTCCTGACAGCTGAGAGCGGGAAAAAAGCAGGAATTTGCCCGCGTGCGTCACATTCCGCTGTCGGCGGCGCGGCTCGACAAGGTAACGGCAGTCAACCAGCTCTCCCGTGAAATCGAGGAGGGTCTGCACATGCCGAAGGAGGCGAAGGCCTGGCTGCTCGATATTCAGCGGATGCCGGACAAACCAAGATGGCACCAGGTGCTTGCATCCGGTGTCGGAAGCGCCTGTTTCTGTTTTCTGTTCGGCGGCGATGTGGTGGACAGCATGGTAGCGTTTCTGTCGGGCTTTGTTCTGTATTTCTATCTGCTGTACCTGCTGCGTGGCAGAATGTCAAAGATTGCGACGAATATTTCCGGCGGCGCGCTTGTCACGCTGATTGCCGTTTTTCTGTATCAGGCGGGGATTGGGCACCATCTGGACAAGGTCATCATCGGTTCGATTATTCCGCTGGTGCCCGGGGTCAATTTCACGAATGCTATTCGTGATATCGCGGATCAGGACTACATCGCGGGCTCGGTGCGGATGCTCGATGCACTGCTTGTGACGTTCTGCATTGCGCTCGGCGTCGGACTGATTATCACAGGATATCATCAACTGGCGGGAGGGCTGCAGCTATGAGTGATACCATTCGTTTGATTGCGGAATTTTTTGCCGCCTGCGTCGGAACGATTGCGTTTGCGCTGCTGTTCCAGGTGCCGCGGAAATACTACCTGTACTGCGGACTGGCAGGTGCCTGCGGCTGGCTCTGCTATAAACTGATCCTCCCGCATACGACAGAGCCGGTGTCCATCTTTTTTGCAACGGTGCTCGTCATCCTTCTGTCGCGCAGCTTTGCGGTGTACAAGCGCTGCCCGGTAACGGTATTTCTGATTGCGGGTATTTTTCCCGCTGGTGCCGGAAGCGGCATCTACTGGACTGCTTTTTACGTGGTAACCAATGATCTGGAGCGCGCCGGTGCAAGAGGATTTCTGACACTGAAGGATGCAGTTGCGATTGTGCTTGGCATTCTCTTTGTTTTTGAGTTTCCGCAGAGCTGGTTCCGTAAGGTGTTGACAGACAAAAGCAAATAACCTATTATTGTAGTAGAGATTATAAGCAAGGAGGAAGGAAAACAAATGGCATTAAATCAGTTTTCCAGAACACAGCTTCTGCTCGGACAGGAGAGCATGGATCTTCTGGCGAATGCAACCGTTGCCGTTTTCGGTATCGGCGGCGTGGGCGGCTATACCGTGGAGGCGCTGGCAAGAAAGCGGTGTCGGCCATTTTGTGCTGGTAGACGATGATAAGGTCTGCCTCACCAACATCAACCGTCAGATTATTGCGACGAAGCAGTGTCGGAAAATATAAAGTAGACGTAATGAAAGAACGCATTCTGGATATCAATCCGAAAGCGGAGGTAGAGGTATACAAATGCTTTTATCTGCCGGAAAATGCGGACGATTTTGATTTTTCGAAGTATTCATACGTGGTGGATGCTGTTGATACCGTGACAGCGAAGATTGAGATGATCATGCGCGCCAAAGCGTGCAATGTGCCGGTCATCAGCTGCATGGGAGCTGGAAACAAGCTGGACCCGACGAAGTTCCGCGTGGCGGATATCTATAAAACGAACATGTGTCCGCTGGCAAAGGTCATGCGGCGTGAGATGAAAAAACGCGGCGTGAAGAAACTGAAAGTGGTCTATTCAGAGGAAAAATCCCCTCCGTCCGCTTGAGGATATGAGCATCAGCTGCCGGACAAATTGCATTTGTCCTCCGGGAGCCGCAAAAGAAAATGCACGGAGCGGCGTGATATCCCGGGCAGCGTAGCGTTTGTGCCGTCCAGCAGGACTGATTCTGGCGGGAGAGGTCATCAAAGATCTTTCCGGTGTCAGAGAGAGACGGCAGTTACCGTAAGAAAACATAAGAATAAAGGGACGAGCCCCGGAAAAGCAGTTGTGCTTTCCGGGGCTCGCCTTTATGTTTATGGAGATTTGAAATTTGAAAAATTACATTACGGCAACAACATCATATTCGGTGCAGCCTTCGGTGAGCGGAATCAGATT
>VOFG01000080.1_pt1 | contig 72290 bp, 94 predicted proteins | sample 5384171 | NCBI WGS metagenome assembly VOFG01 (sample SAMN12384726, study PRJNA508395) | human gut metagenome | isolation source: healthy gut F | host: Homo sapiens
TTCACAATGCAAAATACATAAAAACCGAATTTTTTTCGATCAATGTTTGTATAAAAACATTACGCTTGTAAAATGACATACGAATATACTAATATCAATTGTTATCTGATAAATCAAACAACAAAACTTTCCTCTTGATTTGCTTTTGAACCAACAACATATGGATTTGGCATATTTTCCAGCAACATGCAAAACCCAAAACTATAAAAGGAACTGCTTTCACAAGCAATTCCTTTTCGCATTATGGATAAACAAATACTCTACTATTTCCAAGTAATGTTATAAAGCAATATTTACACGATGTTTGAAAAATGATGTCTATGTTCTTCTACCTAAAATTACTTCTAAACAATCTTTACTATTTTAATACAATATACATGCCAAATTTCAAATAATAGCCATATACATCTGATTAACAACACTATACAAAAACAGAAAACTAAAAAATATTGTGTATGTGTGGATATAAATGTAGAAAATATCCACAATGCGCAATATTTATATTTAACAAAGCATATACGGTAAATATAAGTTATTCGTATAATATTCATAAAACATACCCTGCCAGACATCGCTATTCTTAATTAAAACAAAATCACATATTGTTCATTTTTAAACCGAAACCAAAATGTTACTGCAACTGAAAAGAATTTTCAAAGGAGCGACTTATACAATCGGGCGTTTATACATTGACGGAAAATATTTCTGCGATACTCTGGAAGACCAGGTAGAGAGAACTTCCGGCATATTGTCCGAACACGCCCAAAGGATTGAATTGCGAATGCCCGGAAAAAGGTTTATTCAAAGACCGCTATCCCATCAGGAGAATACAAGGTTACGATGGAATACTCACCCAGATTCAAACGTGTCTTACCAAGACTGCATGATGTACCGCATTTTCTTGGAATCCTGATACATTCAGGAAACACCGCTACCGATAGCGCAGGGTGCATTCTTGTTGGAAAAAAAAGGTAAAAGGCAAGGTGCTGGAATCAAGAGCCACTTCGGATGCCTTGAATGAGATTTTAAAGAAAGAGCGAGAAATTAAAAAATTCATGTTTCATAAAGAACACTCCGAAACAGCATCCAGCCCTAAAAAGTTGGGTGCTGTTTCCATATAAGACCAGACTATGAGAAAGATAATTCTAAACAACATACTTATAATCATGGCGGTTTCTGTCATTACAATCGCCGCTGCAAATATCTAAACATGGGAATTTATGCAAAAACTGAGACCACCCCAGAACATTAAAATTGATTTCAGACCGTCAGAAAGGCAATATGAACTATGGAAATTGCTTCAACCGGATTATTGTCCCAAATGTGGCGGTCACATAACACAGAAACTCATCGGATACGATGTAAAAAAAGAATCCACAATACAAGCCTGTTTGTGAGTCATGTGGAAACCAAATCTGCCACAAATGTGGAGCCGCTGGTAAACTCTTTCCACTGCCAGCCTATGCAGTAATGTATAGTGAGTCTTTAATTGCTGGAAACACAGGGCAATCTGCCAAGCCAAATGAAGGTTAGGTGGTGGAGCAGCAGGTGGATGGGAAATCGTTTTGGGAGCCTGTTGGCCTCATTATTTCCTGCATGAGATTTGAGAACATCCGTGCGGTCGTGGCACGTAAGACAATCAAGTCTTTGAAGGAATCTACTTGGAATACGATCAAGACGGTTCTAAAAACTGGGGATTAAAAGAAGAAGTGAACTACAGAATCAATAATCTGGAAGGTACGCTTACCTTTTGGAACGATTCTGTCATTATCATGAAGGAAATGGTCGATCTGCCTTCTGACCCGAACTTCGAGCGATTCGGTTCTTCCGAATATACGATTGCCATGATCGACGAGGTGTCGGAGATTTCGGAAAAGGCGGTTGAAGTGCTTTTTCCCGTCTTCGTTGGAGAATACACGAGACATTCAAGACATCCAGAATGTTTATGAGCACCAACCCGACTACAAACTGGGTACGTTCCCGGTTCGTACAGGATGAAAACGGAGACAAGGTGGAAGGCCGGGAGGGAGAGGCTTATATACCGTTCTCCGTATTCGACAACCCGGACATCGCTTTCCGGCAGACTTACGAGGGGGCATTGAACAAGATTCGTGACAAAGCCACAAAGGAGCGTTTGTTATATGGTAACTGGGATTTCGTGGAAGCCAACGATATGGCCGTTTACCACAATTTTGACGGTTCCAGACATCTTATAACGAACCTGAAGGAAAAGGTCTACGATCCGACCAAACCTATCATTACCATCTGGGACTTCAATGTTGCACCCAGAATGTCTACTTTGTTGGCTCAGATAAACTATGACAAAAAAGAGATATATGTCATAGAGGAAATATTGGGATTGCCGGAAAAGAAGGAAAACAATACTCCGGCTCTGGCAAGGAAGATACAACAGAAATTGTATAGGGAAAAACATATCGGAGGGTGGACGTGACAGGAGATCCTGCCGGATTACAGCGTTCAACCACAAATGAAGATGGGACAAACAACTACACCATCATCACGGAAACACTGGGCAAGGGCGTATTGAAACCTAAGATCAAGCTCTTAAAAAGCAGCCTCCACAAGTTACCCGATGTGAATTTGTCAATGAGGTGTTGAGGGATTTGACGGATGGAAACTGATGATTGATTTACGTTGCAGGAAGCTCACAGAAGACCTTATTTACCAGTTAAAGAACGAGGATGGGACAAAGTGCAAGGCAAAGGTTACAGACGCTAAAACAGGCGTAAAATACGAAAAATACGGCCACTTGTCCGACTGCCTTGATTACCTGCTATGCTATTATTTAAGGGATAGCTGGACGAAATACAAGAGGGGACGGTTCTATGGACCATCCTTTCCACAGCTACCATTAACGAAGGATTTAACTATTAACGAACCATTAATCTATGTACAGACGATTTTTTAAACAATAGCGATTATCTGGGAATTATCACGCAAGACAGCCTTTCCCAGATAACGAGAAACGAACCGGAAACATTCATTCAAGCCGAGGAAGCCGCAGAAATGAGTGTCATAGAGTATCTGAGCGAGAACTATGAGATTGAAAAAAGAACTGAATAAAGGGAAATATATCGCTGAATACGACCGAAAGGTAACTTATCCGATCGGACACATATTTATTTTGATGGTAAAATCCACGAGATAATAAGATCGATCAGCGGATACAAGGCTCCTTCTTCCGTGGAATACTGGGAAGAGTTTGTGGATGAGAAAGGCGAGATACGGGAATTTCAACGATACAGCCAGTTCAAAACCTATTACAAAGGTGATATTGTCTTATATAACGATACGCCTTATATCTGTCTTGTTGAAACGGATGGAGATTTGGGGATATACGAATCCCGATGGTAAACGGATGGAAACTTGCTGAATATACAGACTGGAATCCGATTGAGTACGAGCTTTGGAATGTTGTAAAGTTTGACGGTTCCTATTATACTTTGATGTCACTGGAGGGTTCGACAATAATAAAAACCCTTTGGAATCGGAAAATTGGGGTGCTATTGCCGATTATGATCCTCAGTACAACAAATACGAACTTTCATCACATGAGTACGTTGTATATGATGGTCAAGTGTATTATCCTGAAATAGACGTGAACAGTGACAGTCCGGTTATCGGGGAAAATCTTGCACTACACGATCCCAGAAACTACAATCTCAAAAAAGCACATGATTCGGTTGGCTGTGTACGAGCTTACCAAACTGATTGCCCCCAATAACGTCAGTGTTGTTAGAATGAGAGATTATGAGGATTCCATGAAGTGGCTTAATGATGCTTCTAAGCTGAAAATCAACCCTCAGATTCCACGAAAATAGCAGAAGACAACAAGCCGGTTACAGACTGGCAGATGGCGACATTCCAGACATCTTATGATCCATACAAAAACCCCTGGCAGATATGAAAAGATTTTATTACGACAAACCGAATCGCCAAGATACTATTGGCATTCAGTTCTTGCCACACAATCACGATTGGCCCGTTTGTATTAAGCAAGTTATCTCCGGAGCATATAACACAAAGAGTCAGGAACCATGAAACCTGCCATTCATATCAATGGATAGAAACGACCTGTGTTGCGGTTTGCGTGGTTTTAATCTACAACTGATTTTGACATATCGCCTATATGGTATATCGTAGCTGCTCTTGCCTTTTATATCTGGTATGCGATAGAGTGGCTTGTAAGACTTTCTCATCTGTCGAAATTCAAAAACCGCATACAAAAAGTGTCGTTTGAACAAGAGGCATATTCCTGCGAACTGAACTGCAACTACATAGAAAACAGACCGTTGTTTTTCCGGATGGCGCAATATCTTAAAAAATAAACAACAGAAATTAAATTCTTTATCAAAATGGATTATCTAAAACAAATCAGGCAGAAGATAGACGATTTCTGCATCAATAAAATGAGAATGGATGGCGCACAACATTTGATTGCCGGAATATTGATTTATGACATGCTCAAATACCTTATGCCGGTTGAAGCGGCAATCTTAACTACTTTGTTGATACTTGTTGCGAAAGAGATTGTTTGGGACAAGTGGCTGAAGAACGGAACTGAAGAGTGGCACGACCTTGTTTGGGGGCTGTAGGGCTTCTGTTGGGGGCACTTTGATTATAACCCAAACTCGCTTTACAAGCATAATTTCAACGCTTGTACAATAAACAGAGTTTTAGTCACGTTCTTATAAAGAACTCTAAAACTTCATAGGTCTACTTTTAGCCTACCCCAACTCAATTCATATTTATTTCATTCATACAACTTCTTTGGGGTAGGCTTTTATTTTGATTTTCTTGCAGAAGCCATATACAAAAGCCGTTGGGAATAAACAGAATCTCTTCCCCAACGGCTTTGTTTATTTAAAAAAGTTCAGAATGACTTCCCAGTCTAATAAGTTTTATCAAGTCTTCATTCTTATCAATCCAAATCAGCAAAAGTCATTTTCTACATGACACTCCATATATCCCTTGTAATTGCCTGTCAATAAATGAGGACTATATTCTTTCGGGAGTGTTCCTGTTTCTCTCAACAATCTAAGAACAACTTACAAAACTCCATTGCCGATTTTCTTAGGGTTATTCTGTATTTTCTTTAAGTCCCTTTTAAATTGACTTGTTTGTTTTAGGATTTTCATAAAGACTTAATATAATCTTTGAAGTTATCCAAATCTATCGTTTCAGCATATTTTCCCGCACCACTCTCAGCCTCTTTCATAGCATTGAGGTGTCGTTTCATTTGGCTGAGTACATAAGATCCATCAGCTTGCTTTCTACAAAATTGTTCAAACTCCTATTCTCTTTACGAGCTTCAAGTTGCATCTTTCTCAACAAGTCTTCTCTTAACCGAAAAGAAGTCTGCTTTCTACCAACTATTGCTTCCATAATTATTATCATTTATATCACAAATATAATATACTTGTATTACATTTAAAAACAATTGGCATTGCAATATTTATAATCACCGTTCGTTATATAGAGTGCATAAACCAAAATCACCCCAGAGCCTACCCCAATTCTTTTTATCATTAAGCTCGACACGACTAAAGGGGTAGGCTCCTTTTGTTAGAATATTCGATTCAGATTCTCCAGCGTTGATTTCGGATCTGTATTCTTATAATAATGACGGTAAATCATGTCAGGACTGTTTCCGGCAAACTGGGCTACTTGCATAGGATGGAATCCCTCGTCTATCATTTTCGAGATAAAGGTTCCACGAGCCGAATACCAGGTGATTTCATCCTTTATTTTCAGTTTCTCCCTTACCTTCTTCAGTGTCTTGTTCACGTTCATACTGATTACTTTGACCCTCATGTGTTTCTTTTCTTCAGTATTGTGCTTGATTTTTGAAAATAGGAAATACATAATCACCCAAAGCTTCATCCTTGTATTTATTGATGATTATACGAGCCTTGTCTGTAAGAAAAGGAGTAGCCTTCTTGTTCACTTTTCTGCGCTCATAAATGATCTGATTTTCTTTTATGCAATCTTTCGTCAAATGACACACATCCACGTTTGCCATTCCACCGGTATAATAACTGAAGAGAAACAAATCAATATAGAAGCATTCTTTAGAGTAAAATCTCTCCTACTCATGTTTTCTATACGGACAATGGATTTGGGAGAAATCGTTTTTGGTTCCGGCTGTTTCTCCTGCATGTATTCTTGTACCGAATCAAATACCCCCAGATTAACGCCATACATATTACGTTTATAGGCATACCTGAAAACGGCACGAAGCAGACCTAATTTATGAGGAAGACCACCTTGACTGTTTGCATTTTTAAGCTTTGCACATCTCAATGTATAATTTACAAAATCGCTCAGAAACTTTTCTGTTATGTGGTGAAAATAAAAAAGAAGAAAATTTCTTGGAGTATTTTCTTAATGTAAATTCCATAAACGCTCTTTTCATCCACAAATAATTTTCCGCATTGTTGCTGCTCGTAACTACAACACCATTCTTGACACGTCTCTTTGTCTTGAATAATAAGATCATTGAGTCTATCACTTCAACTACCGATACTGTCGGAGAATCGTTACTCTTAGCTTCTGCCTCAACATCGAAACAATGAGACCACATTTTAGGAGTCCAATTGATTTTTTCGGATTCCCATAGCTCTGCAACATCTAAATACTTTTTCTTTTCTTTTAAGATTAATTCGTTTTTCTGAGCAGTCAGAGAGTCATTCCCCTTAAATAATTGGGATGCTGAATCCCAGCGTTTTGCCTCTCAATAATGTTAAAACCTTCGGGACACGAGGAAATCCGGTTTTAAAAAGACCAATTCCAATCTCACTTCTTGACTTCTTCCTTTAATTGGCCTTGCTTTTACTTTGATACTAAACATGTTAATTAGTTGTTTATGTCCACGTCTTAGTTCATGTTAATTCAACTAAGTTACCTACATAGCAGGGTACATGGACTTGGTTTTGGATAAATCTGGGTGGTAAACGTCTTAAAATTGTTTTACCACATTTTTTCACTTAATTAATAATCAGTATCTTACGAAAATTTCATTTTATGCCAAATGTTAAAAAAAAAAAGGCTATCCTCACGGACAGCCAATCTTCATTGTTAACCTTAAATCTAATACCATGAAAAACACAGTGCAAATATATGAACTTTATGTTATGTAGCATACATTTTTACTTGGAAAATTCATTTACTTAACCATGTTTAACAAAATCATGCTACAAAACATAATTTTAGATACACATTTAGCTTCTTCGAGAACCTCCAGTTCCGGCTTTGTATACAAAAACAGCATATTCGCATAACTTTATCCGAGTATCAAGAATAACAATCCATTTATATTCCCTAATTTTACAATGTTTTACGAAATCACATGATTATCATAACTTTTATCATAAATAAACAAACCAATAAACGAAATATACAAAAGATCACAAGAGACGGAACAAAAGAAAAAACAGATCTGTTTTGAAATTGGCGTTAGGATCTTATATGCAATAGATTAATGTTTTATATGCAACACAATAGACATCATATGCAAAAAAACGGATATGCCTCATTTTCCTACACACAACCCTTTGAAAAAGAGCTGAACCTGGAAAATATTTACCAGAAGCTTCCGATAGGTATCGAGCTATACGACAAAGAAAGCAATTTGATCGATACCACGAATGAAATAAATATACGGGAGAAACTGCATGCGGCTGAACAAGAACAGCGACCTGCTCTTACAGCTGATCAACGATATTCTCGATTTCTCAAAAATAGAAGCCAGCACATTCGACATTCATCCGAAGAAGTTCGACTTCAAAGAAATTTGCGAGGAGATCTATGCCGTCCATACCTTAAAAATACCGGATCATGTACGCTTCTCTTTCAACCGGGACTTACCCTCCGTCAAACTTAACTCCGATCCGAAACGGCTCACACAGGTAATCTCAATTTCCTGACCAATGCAATCAAATTCACATCCAATGGCGAAATCAAACTGGATTACCGATTGAAAGAAAATAAGATATATGTATCCGTAACAGATACCGGCATCGGAATCAGCGAAGAAGCATGCAAAAACATATTCGACCGTTTTGTCAAACTGAATGCCCACAAGCAAGGAACGGGTCTCGGACTATCCATCAGTAAAAGCATCATAGAAAAACTAGGTGGTAATATCGGTGTCTGCTCCACTTTAGGAAAAGGTTCCACATTCTGGTTCACGCTTCCGCTAGCAACAAACGGAGTATCGGACACACGATAACACAAGGGAGAGGAAGGCCTATTTCATCCTCGTATCGGCTCCCCACATGAGTTTTTCACGGAGAGTCTGATAAAAAGTATGGTTATATCGTTTGATCACCTTGGTCGTATAATCGGCTTTACTCACCCGCAGCTGTATGCCGGTCGGGAATATCTCGGAACGCCCATCAAGGGCGATCAGAAAATATTTGTTCCGGCTTTCCACTCCCAGGGTGATCGTAAAGGAATCCGGAATTACCAGCGGACGGACATTCAACGAATGAGGTGCGACCGGACTCAACACCAAATTCTTACTTTGCGGAATGATAATCGGACCGTTCACACTCATCGAATAGGCCGTCGAACCTGTCGGTGTAGAAATGACTAAACCATCAGCCTGATAAGACGTCAGATATTCCCCGTTAAGCGCCGTATGGATCGTAACCATGGAAGAGGTGTCCCGCTTCAGGATCGCAATCTCATTCAAGGCATAATTATAACCGTGAAACACCCGGTCTTCCGTATGAAGGCGCAATAAAGTACGTTCTTCCGTCTTATAGTAGTTTTTAAATAATTCGTCCAGTGTATCTTCAATATCATTGCTCGCCACATCCGACAGAAAACCGAGGCGGCCGGTATTGATGCCCAAAATGGGGATATCCTGCTTATTCACCCTGGCGGCAGTACGCAGGAATGTCCCGTCTCCTCCCAGACTCAACGCCACATCCAAATCAAACTCGTCGCTTGTCAAGATGCCCGATACCGGCGGTTCATAGTTCAATGCATCCGTAAGGAAGAGATAAAAGTCACGGTCCACGAAAACCTCAGCCTCCAAAGAAGCCAGTTTTTCAAACAAACGCTTAATCACAAGTTGCTTGTCCGCCTGATACTCACTGCCAAATATTCCAACCTTCTTCATCCCCGATTCGTATTTTTCTAATTGTCAATTATCAATTGTCAATTGTTTATATGTTCATATAACGGACCAATTCTTCCATCCGCTGCTGCAACAGGTCGTCCACCATTCCTTTTTCCATGAAATAATAGAGGACAGTATAATTAAAACGCTCAAAACTACGGATCACAGGAGAGACGTCTTCCAGATCTATTTTGATAATCAGATGCAATCGTCCGGTCGTCTTATCCGTATAGGAAAGCAGGCTCAAGATATGCGCATTATTCGCCTCGATCAAACGGGCGATATCCGTCATCGAATAATCCTGCGGCATCACTTCCAGCACAAAAACACTTCCGGCCGTATCGGCATTGCAAAGCTCGGACAGGATATCGATCAGTTTATCGCGCGTAATGACCCCGCGATATTCTCCCTCCGTACTTACGACCGGAAGGAGGCTCAACTGATAGCGAGTGACCAGTGCCAACGCCTCATAGATATGGGTATCTTCTTGAACACTCGGTGAAAACAGAACCGGATCACCGATAATAGAAGTTGGATCAGGAATCGCCAACAGGTCTTTTCCGAAACCAGACACCGATATATGTTTTCGCTTAACAATGGCAGATGCTTTAACTTAAAATCATCCATCAAGGCTAATGCGTATTCCCCAGTGTCAAAACTTTTTAACACCGGAAGTTCCTTCGTTATGAAATCTTTCACCAACATTCTTCTGTATATTCCCTAAATACTGCTAAATTTGCCGATACTTTTTGTGCAAATGTAATGAAAGAAAAAAGATATAACGATATACGATGACAAATTTAAGTGTAAACATTAACAAGGTCGCAACCATTCGCAACGCACGCGGTGGCAATGTACCAAACGTATTAAAAGTAGCATTAGACTGTGAAACTTTCGGTGCACAAGGGATTACCGTTCATCCCAGACCGGACGAACGTCATATCCGATACAGCGATGTGTATGCCTTGAAACCGGAAATAAAAACAGAGTTTAACATAGAAGGTTATCCTTGCGAGAAGTTTATAGACCTGGTTCTGAAAGTAAAACCGACGCAGGTGACACTAGTGCCGGATGCTCCCGATGCCATCACATCAAATGCAGGTTGGGACGTGAAAGCCCATTTCGACCAGTTGAGCGAGTTAGTCGAAACTTTTACCTCACACGGTATCCGTACTTCCATATTCGTCGGAACGGATCTTGAGAATATCGAACTGGCTGCCAAGACAGGAACCGACCGCATCGAGTTATACACGGAACCTTATGCGACCCTCTACCCTGTAAACCGCGAAGAAGCAATCGCTCCTTTCATCTCTGCCGCCGGACTTGCCAAAAACTTAGGATTAGGCATAAATGCCGGTCATGACCTGAGTTTGGAAAACCTGGCTTATTTCCATCAAAACATCCCGGGACTGGATGAAGTTTCCATCGGTCATGCTTTGATCAGCGATGCTCTCTATTACGGGCTGAAGGAAACAATCCGTTTATATAAAGAATGTCTCGTCTATTGACAATAGACAATTAACAGATAATTCATAAATCACAAATCACAAATCAAATATGAGCATTTTACTTTCCCTGCAAGCAGTAGGGGCACAAACAGCAGAACAAATGCCGGACCTCACGGCGGTAACAGCACCCACGGAAGCTGAAATCAATGTAATCGACCTGGCTTTTAAAGGGGGGTGGATTATGGTTGTCTTATTGCTATTGTCGCTGATGGCATGTTATATATTTATCCAGCGCCTGATGGTCATCCGCCGCGCCGGTAAGGAGGATGAAACATTTATGAACCGCATCAAAGATTACATCCATGAAGGGAAGGTTGATTCGGCCCTGAACCTGTGCCGAAGCACCAACACCCCTTCCGCCCGTATGATCGAGAAAGGTATCACCCGCTTGGGACGCCCGATGAACGACGTACTGGTTGCCATCGAGAACGTGGGTAACCTGGAGATCGCCAAACTCGAAAAAGGATTCCCGCTGATCGCCACGACAGCCGCCGGCGCTCCCATGTTGGGTTTCTTAGGTACGGTAACCGGTATGGTTCGCGCCTTTTTCGATATGGCTAATGCAGGAACGAATGTAGACGTAACCTTATTGTCGGGCGGTATCTACGAAGCGCTGGTAACAACGGTAGGTGGCCTGGTTGTCGGTATCATCACCCTGTTTGCCTACAACTATCTGGTTTCGCAGGTAGACAACGTGGTAAACAAGATGGAAGCCCGCACGATGGAATTTATGGACTTATTGAATGAACCTGCAAACTAAAGATTTATGATTTGTGATTTATGATTTATCCCGACACAGATACAATCATAAATCACAAATCATAAATCATAACTCAAAAAGTTATGGCTTTAAAACGAAGAACAAAAGTAAACGAAAGCTTCAGCATGGCTTCCATGACGGACGTCATATTCCTGCTGTTGATTTTCTTTATGGTTACCTCCACCGTCGTGATTCCGAACGCCATCAAGGTGACGCTCCCACAGGCACAAAAGCAGACTGCTGCCAAGCCACTGACGCGTGTCACGATCGATGCGAATCTGAATTACTATGTCGCTTTCGGTAACCAGCGGGAAAAACAGGTGTCTTTCGAAGAGATCACCCCATTCCTGCAAGACAGTTATGCAAAAGAACCGGAAATGTTTGTAGCCTTGTATGCAGACGAGACGGTCCCTTATAAAGAAATCGTACGTATTCTGAACATCGCAAATCAGAATAAATTCAAGATGGTGCTTGCCACCCGATCACAAAAATAGTTGAGATTTATGAATTCTGATTTATGATTGATGCGTCGATGATAAATCAGAATTCATAAATCATAAATTATAATTCATAATTCATGAAGTTAAATAAAGATGACATATATGGCATAGCGGGTTCGGTAGCATTCCACCTGTTCATCCTGCTGATTCTGGGATTCACGGTTCTCAAAACCGTCGTTCCCGATGAAGACGGCGGTATATTGGTGAACTTCGGAAATGTCAATGCGGCAGCCGGGACTTTCGAACCGAAATATACCGGACAGGAACCTCCACAAGAAACGACTCCTCCTCCCCTCCCGTTCCGGAACCGAAGGTAGAAACTCCTAAGGAAGATCTGGTGACGCAGGAGATCGAAGAAAGCGTCGCAATCGAAGAAGCAAAGAAGAAAAAAGAAAAAGAAGAGCAACGCAAGAAAGAAGAAGAGAAAAAACGGAAAGAGGAGGCTGAAAAAGAACGCATCCGCAAGGAGGAAGCCGAGAAGAAACGCCTTGCCGAAGAACGCCGCAAGAAAGAACAGGCCATCAGCAACAAGGTCGCAGGTGCTTTCGGAATAGGCAGCCAAGAAGGGAACAGCCAGGAGATGCCGGATCCGGAACCGGCAATCAGGGTAGCCCGTTCGGAAATTCCGACCACGGGGCTAATGAAGGTGTTGGCGGATATGGTTCGTTCAACCTGAACGGACGTTCGATCGGAGCGGGAGGTCTACCACGCCCAGCTTACACGATCCAGGAAGAAGGACGAATCGTAATCAACATTACGGTAGATCCGAAAGGAAATGTTATATTTGCAGAAATAGGCAAAGGTACCAACATCGACAACGGTTCCATGCGCAAGAGCGCCCTGGACGCGGCCAAACGCGCCAAGTTCAACAGCATCAGCGGAGCGAACAACCAGAGTGGTACGATTACCTATCTGTATAAACTTAAATAATTTATGATTTATGAGCAGTTGATAAATCATAAATTATAAATCATAATTCATAAATCATAAATCATGAAGAAAGCAATTGTATTCTTAGCGAACGGTTTCGAAGAAATGGAAGCCCTGGGGACTGTCGATATTCTGCGTCGCGGTGGAATCGAAGTTACAACTGTTTCCATCACAACCGATCCGGTTGTCATCGGTGCACACAATGTTCCGGTCACAGCCGACACGACATTGAACAATGCCCTGTTAAATGATGCCGATGCCCTCATTCTCCCCGGAGGCATGCCGGGTGCATCGAACCTGAACGATTCGGAGACCGTCAAAGAAGCATTGCTCGGACAATACCGCGAAGGCCGTATCGTAGCTGCAATCTGTGCCGCTCCTATGGTATTGGGCGGACTCGGCTTGTTAAAGGGCCGCAAGGCGACCTGCTATCCGGGTTTTGAACCGAAGCTGATCGGTGCGAACGTCACCGGTGAAGCCGTTGAAGTCTCCGACAATGTGATAACCGGCAAAGGCCCCGGATTAGTCATGAATTTTGGCCTCGCCCTGGTGGCAGCCATCAAGAACGATGCGGTTGCGGAAGAGGTTGCCGCAGGGTTGCTTTTTGTAAGAAAAAAAAAGATCAGTCCACATTGATAGAAGGTGTCCTAAAAGCCCTTATTCCCATCTTTGGTGTGAGAACAGGACTGTTTTGGGGCACCTTCCATCTTTTTACTAATTGCAAACATTCCGTAACAATACCGGAGTATCGTCCTCCTTTACCCTTTATATTCCGATACCATATAAAAGACACCGAGCGCAAATTTTGGTGCAAATGTCCGTTTCGACTACCTTTGCATCAGTTTTATCAAAAAGAATACGCAGTACGATGAATAATTTAAAAGGATTTGCCTTTGGTATCTTGACATCCGCAACCTTCGGGTTAATCCCGCTGTTTACCTTGCCCCTGATGGCAAAAGGAATGCAATTCGATTCCATCCTGTTCTACCGTTTCCTGTTCGCGGCATTGGCCCTGGCAGGTATTATGGCCGCAAAGAAAGAATCTTTCCACGCAGACAAGAGAGATATCCCGGTATTAATATTGTTAGGTTTTTTCTATACGGCCTCCGCCATGTTCCTGTTCTGGGGATACAATTTTATGTCGGCGGGGATCGCCACAACGCTGCATTTCACCTATCCGGTATTCGTAACGCTTATCATGCTGTTGTTTTTCCGGGAAAAGACATCCTGGATTACCTTGATGGCGATCGTTTTGGCAATCTGCGGGGTGGCACGTCTTTCGATAGGTGAAGAAGAAATAAGACTGAGCGCATTAGGTGTGTTCATCGTGCTGCTGTCGGCCCTGGGATATGCGCTCTATATCACGACCGTCAATAAATTCTTAGCCGGGGGATCAACCTCCAGGCTAAAGATGGGTGGACGCAAACTGACCTTCTATGTATTCATTGTCAGCACGGCTCTGTTTGCCATCAAGGCGGGAACCAACCAGGGTATCCAACCGATTCCCGACAGCATGTCATTTGTCAATCTGATACTGTTGGCGATCGTTCCGACAGTCATCTCGAATATCACCCTCGTGCTTGCCGTGCACAATATCGGCGGAACGCTTACCGCCGTATTGGGCGCGGTAGAACCTATCACCGCCGTATGTGTCGGGATATTGGTTTTCAGCGAGCCTTTCACCCCCAATCTGGCAGTAGGCATCCTGCTTATCATCATTGCTGTAACGATGATTATCCTGTCCAAATCGATCCAGGGCACATTACGGAAATTATACAGGAAAGCGGCCCATTTTCAGGTTTCGAAATAAGTCCTTACAATCGGCGTCTTACGTTTATAGTTCTGAGAGCTTGCGATTAAAGTATCGCAGACTCTCAGAACTATAAGTGCGGGCCGACGGTACTTACTCTTGCAAGAGAGAATCTACGGCAGTCCGGCTACAGACTCGATCCCACATATACGAATAAAAGGGAAAGGACTGCCGCAAAAAGAAATACATTGCGTGCCGTATGTCCCAATGTACGGTTTAACGCCCTTCCTTCCAGTGTAAGCAATTCCCGTGTCGTGTAAAAGCAAAGGGCGAACAGGATCCCGAATAAAAACAGAATCCACCAAGGAGCATCCAGAACAAGCGGGAGAACCAAGAGAAACGCCACACATTCATTCAAAATATAAAACACCCGACCGAAACGGCGACCGAACAAAACGATTGTCGTCCGTTTGCGGGCAGCCTTATCCTGCAGGTAGTCCCGGTAATTATTGACAACTAAGATATTCACAGACAAAAGCCCCAAGGCCACAGATAGCAAGAAAGACAACAAGGAGAAACTCAACGTCTGTATATAGTAGGTGAAACAAACCGGTATAACCCCGTAAAACAACAATACGCAGACATCTCCCAGTCCGTTATAAGCCAAAGGAAAAGGACCGGCAGAATAGGCCAGCACACATATGGCGATCGCAAGTCCCACCCATATCAGCCGCCAGTCCGCAAAACAGATCAACAACAAACCGGACAAGCAAGCCAGTCCCAACATGGCGAACGTACCTGTCAGCATGGCTTTCGGAGTGATCCAGCCTTGCGCCACCGCTCGCTCCGGCCCTAACCGATCCTCCCGGTCGGCTCCCTTCTTAAAATCGAAATAATCGTTCGCAAAGTTACTGGCTATCTGGGCGAAGAGAGCCACGAGGAGGCACAATACTGCCGGTGTTATATCGAACATCCCGTCATAATAGGCCAATGCGCACCCCAATAAAACCGGACTGACAGAGGCCGGCAAGGTCCTGGGACGTGCCGCCTCCACCCAAGCCCCAGCAAGAGATTTTTTATCTTCCATATCTGTTTTCAGCATAATTTGCATGCAAAAATAAAAACAAAAAGGGCACATATTTGTTTTTTACGCAAGAATTCATATATCTTTGCAACATGAAGAATTTTCTATTCATATTGACCCTACTATTCGGAATGTTGCTTTTTGTACCCGAAGACGTACAGAACAACGATACTACACTTGATTTACAAGTGCAGAAAGAGGCTGTTATGATAGAAAAAGGAACAGCTGACATGCAGCATAACCTGGAAATACTCAGCAGCGACTTGAAAGGTTGCAATTGCCTGACACCTCGCAGAAGCATCCAGAATGTCAGCAATACTTTAAACATACGATTACTGAAGATCGAAGAAAAGGCAATCCAGTATTTTCGCTTGAAAGAAATCAATCTTCTCCGGAAAGTATCCGAAGAGGTAACAATATGTCAGACCATTAACTTTTCAACCCTCCTTTGCCGCATGGGATACCATGTGTATGGCCTGCGGAAAATCATTATTTGATCGTAAGTGAATAATCTCTGATTTCGTATGGGATATGAATTCCATACCGTTTCTTTTATTGCATTTTCCGAAATGCGAACAATTTTATTATTCACTTAAAAAATCAAATAATTATGTCTACTAAAAAGAATAAATTCAGTATCTATATTTATGTCGTTATTACTATTATCGGTTGTGTACTCGCTTGCAGTTCCATCGTTCCGAACGAGTATCTGAAACTGGTAGTCGTCATGGGAGCCCTCGGTGTAGGCTTGTATGGCATCATGAAAGGCCTTAGCACTCCTTCCACAACGGAAGAAACAGCCAGCCCCGAAAAATAAAAAAGATCGTTTCACAGCCTAAAAAAATACAGACATGAAAATAAATAAAGATCTTGTGGATGCAACTATGATGTTGTCATTCATTATCTTGGTATTAATCGGAACAAGCGACTTCTCCAATATGTTATTAAAAAGAGATAACAATGGGTAGTCTTGCCGTGCTGAGTGTAGCGATGATTGCTTTACGGTTCATTCATATGCGGCAGGAAGCCAATAGTCCGAAGGATGAAGAATACGAATATTAAAGAATAATTCCTAACAACCCTAACTGAATGTCTATTAGCTTCCTGTTGTTTACTTCGTGGTGATCTCGAGGTTTTCCGAGGTACGTTTTTCTGCCTATAAAACAACTTGCTGTTTACTTGGTTACGGCAAATATTCTTTGCCGGGATAACAGGAAGCAAGACATTTTAATAGATTAACAAACGAATAAGGAAAAAAGGGCTATGATTACAAGTTTGACGTTATTGATTCTCTCGCTGGTAGCGCTTTACATAGGGGCCGGTTGGTTAGTTCAGGGGAGTTCCGCTTTAGCTCTCAAAGCCAAAATTTCACCTTTGGTGGTCGGTCTGACCATCGTTGCATTCGGGACAAGTGCCCCCGAACTGGTAGTAAGCCTGAACGCCACGCTCAGCGGACAAGGCGATATTGCGATCGGAAACATCGTAGGTTCGAACATATTCAATATTGGAGTCATATTAGGAGTTTCGGCAACCATTTGCCCGCTTCAGGTAAAAAGCAATTACTCCGAATCGATATCCCGGTCATGCTGGCCGCAACCGTACTGTTCACCATCCTTTTCTGGAACGGGACATTGGGGCGGACGGAAGGGCTTTTCTTTCTAACAGGTATTATCATTTATACAATATTCAGCCTCTTCTACTCCCGCAAACATGGAACAGAAGGGTCGAGCCAGGAACTCGAAGAACAGCCTAAGCACTGGGCTGTCGATACGCTGGCCATCGTCGGGGGTCTGGTCGTCTTGGTATTTGCCTCTCGATTATTGGTGGACAATGCCGTTTCCATCGCCAAAGAGCTTGGTGTGAGCGAAGCAGTTATCGGGCTTACGATCGTCGCAGCCGGAACAAGTATGCCGGAACTGGCAACATCCATTGTTGCCGCTTACAAGCGTAAAACGGATATTGCCATCGGGAATATCGTCGGCTCAAACTTATTCAATATACTGACCATAGCCGGCTCTTGCTCGCTTATACATCCCATCGAGGCCAAAAATGTAAACTACATCGACCTACTGGTCATGTTGGGCATATCCGTCCTGCTCTTGCCGCTGGTGAAAAGCGGGCAAAAATATCCCGGACGGAAGGATTCGTCTTGATTCTCTTCTATGTGATTTACATGTTCTGGTTACTTCGCGACACACTCTGACAGAGTATTCATGCAAAAATAAATTTCAAGATGAACAGGGCTGCCAGCACATACATGGTAGGGCTTACCTCCCTATGTTTGCCGCATCCTAACTTGACCAGTACATAGCACAACAATCCTAAAACCATTCCGTCGGCAATGGAATAGGTCAGTACCATCATGATCATGGTGATAAAAGCCGGAAGCGCTTCGGATATGTCATCCATATCGACTTTTGTGATAGAATCCATCATAAACACCCCGACCAGTACCAAAGCCCCCGTCGTTGCCGCACTCGGAATCAGCAGGAACAAGGGGAGCAAAGAACAAAGCAAGCAAAAACAACACACCCGTCACCAGCGAAGTGAACCCTGAACGTCCGCCTTCCGCAATGCCGGAAGCACTCTCCACATAGGTGGTAATCGTAGAACTTCCCATCATGGACCCGACCGTCGTACCGATCGCATCGGACATCATTGCCTCCTTTACGTGGGGAATCTGTCCGTCTTCTTCCATAATGCCTGTTTTCGAAGCCAGGCCGACCAGTGTACCGACCGTATCGAATATATTCATAAACAGCAAGGTAAAGATGACGATTGCCATATCCAACGTAAAAAACTCATTGAAATCAAACTGGCAGAACGTTGGCGCCATCGAATGAGGAATGGAAACAGGCAGGAACCCATCCGGAATTTCCGTCACTCCTAACGGAATACCGATCAACGTACAGATCAGAATGCTGTAGAACAACGCTCCCTTCACTTTCCTCAAGACCAGGATACCGCTCAACAGAATCCCCACCATCGCCAGGATCGAAACCGGAGTGAACGGTCCGAACATCACGAAAGTCGCCGGATTCGGAACGATGATGCCGGCATTCTTCAAACCCACAAAAGCGATGAACATGCCGATCCCCGCCGAAATAGCGAAGCGCAGGTTCATCGGTATGCTATTCAAGATCACCTCCCGGACGTTCAGAAACGTAATCAGGATAAAGATCACCCCCTCCACAAACATCGCTGTCATAGCGGTCTGCCAGGAATAACCCATGCCCTGCACCAACGTAAAAGCGAAAAAGGCGTTCAGTGCCATACTGGGAGCCTGGGCAAAAGGCAGCTTTGCCATAAAAGCCAGCAGCAAGGTAGCGAGGGCCGAAGCCAAAGCGGTTGCAGTAAAAACAGCGCCTTTGTCCATCCCTGTCGTTGCCAGGATAGAGGGATTGACAGCCAGGATGTAACTCATTGTCAAGAACGTCGTAATCCCGGCAATGATCTCCGTGCGCAATGCCATTGTCTGTGGGTCGAACCCAAGTAACTTCTTCAGCATTTCCAATCTGATTAATCGAATGACCACTTAATCGCCAGTGTCGGAATAGCATAAAACCCTTTACGTGCACCGAAATTCTGGCTCAACTCTACCTCACTGCCGACACTCAGCTTGAACTTATCATCAACATGTTTCAGCTTGTTAAGATTCACCCAGAACTGCGGTTCGGCCAAGAAAATAAAGTTCCGGTGACTACCGTCCGCATAATCGGTCCGTTCCCTCCACCAGTCTGCGAAACCGCTGAACGTGCAAAGACCGTTCTTGACAAAATGAACATACCAAGTGCCTGTCAACTGGAAGTTGTTGGGTTCCCGATGTTTCTGGATATATTTATACATAGCGGTAAGCGTGAAACCTTTCGTAAAATCCGGATTATTCCAGGTATAGGTTGCACCGCCAAGATAGGCGTTATTATAGGAGAAACTGTTCGATGCTCCCCCGTTATATTCGACATGTATGGAAAAAGGAGGTTGCCAGAAACGCAGTTCGCGGGCAATCTCCCAATAGCCGGCTGCAACACCTTTGCTGGTATAATCCATGTCGACAAAAAAATAGGTACTTCCCCATTTATCCGCTTTAAACATTTCCACCGTCGAGGTCAGCACCGGACGGCCATGTAAGTCCTTGTCATAAAGAGCACCTCCGAAATCATAATGTAACTGCACATTTTGCGCTTTCCCGTAACAAACAATCGCCAGCAAAGCCGCCAGCACAAAGAGCCTTCTCATCTTATTATCCTAAATTGTTAAAGTGTTAAAGAAAGATGCAAAGATACATAAAATTAATTTTACTTTTACTTCTCTCATTCGTTTGTCAGGCCAGCTAAACAGATCTGATTTGTATTAAATAAAAATATCCTGATGCAAAATGAATTACATCAGGATATTTCTAATGACAATATAGCTGTCAGGACTCTACCAGATCACCACCCGGTCGGCCGGCAGCATATACATCGGTTCGCCTTCTTTGATATCGAATGCGCTGTAGAAAGCGTCAATGTTGCGAAGGGCGGCATTGACACGCCACTTGCCTAATGAGTGCGGGTCGATCTTGGTCAGACGCAGGATTTCTTCGGGACGGATATTCTGTGCCCAAAGATTGGCGTAGCCCAGATAGAAACGCTGTTCATTGGTAAAACCGTCGATCGGGGCCGGTGTCTCTTTTCCTTCCAGAGAATTGAGATATGCTAAATGAGCGACCATCAGCCCCCCTGATCGGCAATGTTCTCGCCCAAAGTGAAACGTCCGTTGGCATGAACGCTGTCCACAACAATGATATCACTATATTGCTGAGCCAGACGGTCGGCACGTTGCGTAAAGAGAGCGGCGTCTTCGGCTGTCCACCAGTCACTCAGATTGCCTTCCTTGTCATAGTTACGTCCCTGGTCGTCGAATCCGTGAGTCATTTCGTGGCCGATCACGACACCGATAGCACCATAGTTCACGGCATCGTCAGCTTCCGGATTGAAGAAAGGAGGTTGTAGGATGGCGGCAGGGAAACAAATCTCGTTCGTTGTCGGGTTGTAATAGGCATTCACCGTCTGCGGGCTCATTCCCCAACGAGCCTTATCGACCGGTTTGTCTACATCCGCCAACATATAATTGACCTCAAAGATATTGGAACGGCGTACGTTCGCCCAATAAGAATCATTCTTGATCTCCAGACCGCTGTAGTCGCGCCAAGTGTCGGGATAGCCGATCTTGACGATAAAAGCAGCCAATTTCTCCTGCGCCTTCGCCTTAGTGGCATCGCTCATCCATTCCAGGCTGGAAATACGGTCACCCAACGCTTTCTGCAAGTCACCGACCATCTTCAACATCTTTTCTTTGGAAGAAGCCGGGAAATATTTAGCCACATACATCTGGCCGACAGCTTCCGACAGGGCACCGTTTACCGTAGACAGGGCACGTTTCCAGCGTGGCTGCTGCTCTTGACGGCCGGACATCGTCTTCCCATAGAAATCAAAATCGGCAGCGACAAACGGATCACTCAGGTAAGGAGCGGCAGAGCTAAGCAAGTTGAATGTCAGGTAATATTTCTGTTCATCCAAAGTCGTATTCTTCATCAAGGCAGACAGACCTTCATAGAACGAGAGCTGTTTCGCATCCAGATAATTGATATCCATCATCCCCATACTTTCGAAATAAACATCCCAGTTCAACAGATCGTTCTTAGCCTTGAAATCTTCGATGGACATCTTATTATAGTTCTTTTGGGAATCGCGCAGGTCTTCACGGCTGAAAGAAACTTCGGCAATGCCCCTTTCTATCTTCATGATCGCATTGACGGCGGCATCGGCCTGTTCGGGAGAACATCCGATCAGGGTAAACAAACGGGTAATATAGTTCTTATAGGCTTCGCGCATTTTTTGGCTGCTTTCGTCTTCCAGCAGGTAATAATCGCGATCTCCCATACCCAGTCCAGCCTGGTATAACTGTACGATATTCATGGAACTGTTCTTTTCATCGGCTCCGACATACAAGGCGAAGAAAGGAGCCATCCCCTCCTTATGCAAGGTAGCAACCATCTTGGTCAGTTCGTCCTTCGTTCCTAACTTGTTGATTTCAGCAAGCTGGTCTTTGATCGGGGCATAACCGTCTTCATTCAGTTTCACGCTGTCCATCCCCATCGCGAACAACATACCAATCTTCTGCCCGACGCTCCCCTCCTGCCCGGGTGTCTCACTGAGACCTTCGATAAGAGTACGGATCTGTTCCTGATTGTTATCCCTGAGCTGGTCGAATGTACCGAAACGGGCATATTCCGGTTTCAGCGGATTATTCTTCATCCAACCACCACAAGCATACTGATAGAAATCGGTCCCCGGAGCCACAGCCGTGTCCAGGTTGGCCAGGTTGATAGCGTCATTCTTTGCAGCCTCCTTCACAGGAGTTTTGCTGCACCCCACCATTGCGGCCATTCCGGCGGCAACAAGCGGTATTACCATTAACTTTTTCATTTTGTTCAACGTTTAATCATTCATTTTATCCGACAAAGGTACACAAATTGAGGCAAATAGTAATATCTTTTTCTTTTTATAATTTCGTTCATAAGTGTATTTTATATACTTTTGTCCTCAGGAAAATACTTATAACCTATAATTTTATATCATGACATAGCTTTCATTCAAACAAAACATAGTAAACGAAAATAACATGAAAACAGTATTAGTAAGCCTAATGGCAGCCGCCACACTGCCCCTCTTCGCCCAGAAAGACGCGAGCATCCGTATCTATCCTGAGCAAGGAAACCAACAGATCAGCAAACATATCTACGGTCAGTTCGCCGAACACCTCGGGACCTGTATCTATGGCGGGCTTTGGGTCGGCCCCGAATCCGAAATACCCAATACACAAGGCTATCGAAACGACGTGCTGAATGCCTTGAAAGAACTGAAAATCCCCAACCTCCGCTGGCCGGGCGGCTGCTTTCGCCGACGAATACCACTGGATGGACGGCATCGGCCCGAAAGAAAACCGTCCGAAAATGGTGAACAACAACTGGGGCGGTACGATCGAAGACAACAGTTTCGGTACGCACGAGTTCCTAAACCTCTGCGAACTGTTAGGGTGCGAACCTTATATCAGCGCCAATGTCGGTAGCGGGACCGTCGAAGAGATGGCCAAGTGGGTCGAATACATGACTTCGGAAGGCGACAGCCCGATGGCCCGCCTGCGCCGGCAAAACGGACGTGACAAAGCATGGAAAGTCAAATTCATCGGTGTCGGCAACGAAAGTTGGGGCTGTGGCGGAAGCATGCGCCCCGAATACTACGCCGACCTCTACCGCCGTTACTCCACCTATTGCCGCAACTACGACGGCAACCGCCTTTTTCAAGATTGCCAGCGGAGCCAGCGACTACGACTACAACTGGACGGAGACGCTGATGAAGAACGTCGGCGGCCGCATGGATGGCATCTCCCTGCACTATTACACGGTCACGGGATGGAACGGAAGCAAAGGATCGGCTACGAATTTCAACAAGGACGACTATTACTGGACGATGGGCAAATGTCTCGAAATAGAAGATGTCGTCAGGAAGCATATCCAGATCATGGACAAATACGACCCGCAGAAGAAAATCGGCCTGATGGTAGACGAGTGGGGAACCTGGTGGGACGAAGAGCCGGGCACGATCAACGGCCACCTGTACCAGCAGAACACCATGCGCGATGCTTTCGTGGCAGCCCTCACTTTGAACGTATTCCATAAATATACCGACCGCGTCCGGATGACCAACATCGCCCAGATCGTCAACGTGCTCCAATCCATGATCCTGACGAACGGCCCGAAGATGTTGCTCACGCCAACTTATTATGTTTTCCAGATGTATAACGTGCACCAGGACGCCACTTTCCTGCCGATGGACTTGATCTGCGACAAGGCCAAAGTGCGCGGAGGCCGAGAAGTACCGATGGTAAGCGCTTCCGCCTCCAAAGACAAGAACGGACGTATCCACATCTCTTTGGCCAATGTAGATGTCGACAACGCCCAAAGCATCACCCTCGACCTGCAAGGACAAAAGATCGGCAGCGTGAAAGGACGTATCCTGACCTCCGCCTCCATCAATGACCATAACACCTTCGAGAAACCGGATGTCGTAAAACCGGCAACCTTCGACGGTGCGAAAATCGAAAAGGGACAGCTCAAAATCGACCTGCCCGCCAAGTCTATCGTCGTACTGGAAGTGAAATGATGCTATGATTTATGATTTTTGATTTTGATTGAACATGGTGTTGTCTATGGTATCAAGTCAGGAGCAAACGAATAAATCATAAATCATAAATCATAAATCATATTTATTTCCTACTTTTGCCCGAAGAAAACAAAAACACTATATAAACTTAGAAGATTATGAAACCTACATTATTCTTATTGGCTGCCGGAATGGGAAGCCGTTATGGAGGCTTGAAACAATTGGACGGACTGGGTCCTAATGGTGAAACAATCATGGATTATTCCATCTACGATGCCATTCGCGCCGGTTTCGGCAAACTCGTTTTCGTTATCCGCAAAGATTTCGAACAGGATTTTCGCGACAAAATCCTCTCCAAATATGAAAGTCACATCCCTTGCGAACTGGTATTCCAGGCATTGGACAACCTGCCCGAAGGATTCACCTGCCCGGCAGAACGTACAAAACCGTGGGGCACGAACCATTGCGAAACTCGCCTCGCTCAAACAGCGCAGGCTCCGGCCGCTCCACCTTTACCCTCCGCTTGACAACCGTCCGCATAGGCCTTTCCAAGAAAGCTCCGCTTTCTCTTGGGATGGCCGATACTGATCGTTCTTTTGCGGCCCCAGGTGCGGGATAATCCCCCCCAAGCCTGTTCCCGCCTTGATGCGGGATCACAAAGGAGCAGGCAGCATTGGCAATCCCTGAAGAGCCGTTAGGCTCTATCTCCGGCCTAAGCTGGTGAGCGTAAAGCGCAGAGACTGGAGTGAGCGTCCGGAGCGTCTGCTGTTTGAGCGAAGCGAGTTTCAGACGCGACAGCGAACGGAGGGAACGGAGTAGCGAGCCTGCTTAAGCCTTGATCTTTTGGTTACTTTTGGATCAAACCAAAAGTAACAGGTAAATCATCTGTACCGCCAGATTCACCCGGTTCGCATGACGTGTGTCACCGTTGAAATCCGTACGCCAGCCGCGCAGATATTCGGCTCCGGCCTGCAGGTCGGACGTGATGTTCCAGAAAAGCGTGGCGTTCAGGTATTGTCCGTAGCGGTACTGGTCGGAAGCAGTAACAGGATAACCATCATGGCTATACAAGCGTGACTGCCCGTATGTACTGGTGATAAACACTTTCGGAGAGAAATTATACTGCATCCCAGCAAACCAGCCCATCATCGGGAGCACCTGCATCTTCCCTTCTTTTCAGGATTCGGGACCACATCGACATTCAACATGCTCATGTCGTTCAGGAACTGCCCGATACCTTTGCCATACACACCCTGTCCATAGACCTGCAAACGATTCGTCAGGTTAAAAGTGGCAGAAGCCAGAACACCCCATCCGATCTCCGATTCCGCTTTGCGGGCCGTCAAATCATCGTAGGTCATGCTCCTGATAATAGCCGCAGCCCGGAAATGGCTTTTAGGATTCCAGCCATACTGCACGTAGACCGGGAAGTTCGGCATCCGCTGCTTGGCGATACTGACATGCTCGTTTGTCAGCCCGTCCACAACCGGCATTTCAACACCGATACCGGCTTTCAAGCCTTTGGCAAACGCATGTTCGTAACGGATCTGTGTGGCATGATAGATCGACATCCCGTTAGGACCGGCAAAGTCGATCGTGGCAGGCACATTGCCCAAGTCCATGAACGAACCGTAATCGTAACCCGCCGTAAAGCCTCGTGCCGACACATAAGCATTCCTCAACTCGAATATCTTGCCGCTTCCACCGCGGAAGTTACCGGCCGTATACACCACGAAATCGCCCAAGAGATCCGTATGCCCGACCAGCTTCAGGAAGATCGTGCTCGTAGTGGCGTCCATCTGGAACTGGTTCCGTACATACGACTGTCCTCTGCCGGGAATCAATGCCGGGTAAAGTCGATATTATCGGAAATACCGCCAAAATCATATTCGGCTGCCAGTTTCACATATCCTCCGATACCGAGAGCAAACTTGCCTTTCCGGTCTGTCAGCAGGAAACGGGGCGCTTTCGGTTCGTGGAAACGGGGATTCTGTGACGCATTCATGATCCGGATAATCTCATTGCCCGCCTTATCGATCGTGACAAACATGACGGAATTCGGTTCTTTATCCTCAACCACCACTTTCTGAGCCTGGGAATGGGTAGAAAGCAATCCCATTCGAGCAGTAGAACTGCACTTTTCAACAATGTTTTCATAAATATGCTTTTTGTTTAGATGAATTACCAACTTGAACAGATGCCAACGGAAAAGGTTGTGTCAAATGATTGCTTTAACGAGTAAATATCACTATTTTTGTTGCCATAATACAAAAATAAGATGAAGATGAAAAAGCTGTTTGCTATATGTTTAGTGGCCCTCTCGGCTCTGATATCCGTCCATTTGCAAGCGCAAGAGGTTGAAACGCTGGTACTGATCGACACCGATATGGGAAAGATCAAAAGTGAAACTTTTTAACGACACGCCCCAACATCGTGATAATTTTATCAAAAATGTGAAGGAACACCGCTATGACGGACTGTTGTTCCACCGTGTCATCAAACAATTCATGGTACAGGCAGGCGACATTAATTCCAAAGACGCCCCGATGGAACAGCACTTAGGTGACGGAGATCTGGACTACACCATTCCGGCAGAGATCGTCTACCCGAAGTATTTCCATAAACGCGGCATGTTCGCCGCCGCCCGTACAGGCGACGAAGAGAACCCCGAACGCGCCTCGTCGGCCCCCAGTTCTATATCGTAACCGGCAAGTTCTTTACGGAAATGGAGCTAGACAAGATGGAGAAGGAACAAGGCATCACCTTCACCCCCGAACAACGCCAAGCCTATATGCTGGAAGGAGGCACGCCCCACCTGGACGGTAAATACACGATTTTCGGCGAAGTCGTAAGCGGCATGAAAGCAGTCGACAAGATCCAGTTCACCGAAACGAACGCAGACGAACGTCCTGTCAAGAACATCAAAATCAAGTCAATGAAGATAGTCAACAAATAAACAACAAAGAATGGAAACAAAAGAAACATTAGTGGTGATGGACACCACACTCGGAAAGATAAAATTCAAATTATACAACGATACACCTCAGCACCGCGACAATTTCATCAAGCTGGCAAAAGCCGGACAATACGACGGCCTGCTATTCCACCGCGTCATCAAGGACTTTATGGTACAAGGTGGCGATGTCACTTCCAAAGACGCCCCGATGAACAAGCAGTTAGGAGCCGGCGACTTGGGCTATACCATTCCGGCAGAGTTCAACTATCCCCAATATTTCCATAAAAAGGGAGCCTTGTGCGCCGCCCGCACCGGAGACGAAGTGAACCCGGAAAAAGCATCGTCAGCCTCACAGTTCTATATCGTCACAGGCAAGAAATATTCGGAAGCCGAACTCGGCCAGATGGAAAAGCAGATGGAAGGACGCCTGAAACAGGCCATCTTCAACCGCCTCCAGACAGAGAACAAGTCCAAGATCATGGAACTCTACCGCAGCGGCAATAAAGAAGAGCTCGCCGTGCTCCGCGACACCCTGATCGGCAAGACCGAACTGGAGGCCGAAAAGCGTAAAGACGAGACGAAGATGCCTTCCGAACTGCGCGAGACCTACAAGACGATCGGCGGCGTGCCCTTCCTTGACAACCAGTACACCGTCTACGGCGAAGTGGTGGAAGGACTGGACGTAGTAGACGCGATCCAACAAGTAAAGACAAATAAGCAAGACCGCCCGACGGAAAATGTAGTAATTAAGTCGGTAGAGGTTTTGGAATGATGCAACTTTCGGTTTACAAGGAACATTACAAAGAAACGATACGCCTGGGTGTCCCGATCATGTTGGGACAGCTGGGCATTATTGTTGTAGGCTTTGCCGACAACATCATGGTCGGGCATCACAGTACGGCCGAGCTGGCTGCCGCCTCGTTTGTCAACAACTTCTTCAACCTCGTGTTCATCGCGGGGATGGGATTTTCCTATGGACTGACTCCCATCATCGGAGGGTATTTTGCGCAGAAAGAATATGCAAAGGCAGGCGAGACACTGAAAAACAGCCTTTGTATCAACCTCATCGTGGGATTGTTACTCAGCCTCTGCATGTTGACACTGCTTCTGAACATCCATATCCTGAAGCAGCCGGAAGAGTTGATGCCCTATATCGTGCCTTACTATATCCTGCAACTCTTCTCGGTCATTTTCGCCATGCTGTTCAACTCGTTCAAGCAGTTCAGCGACGGCACGACAGACACGGTCACCCCGATGTGCGTCATGTTAGGAGCCAACGTGCTCAACATCATCGGGAACTACTTGCTTATATACGGCAACTTCGGATGCCCTGAACTTGGGCTTACCGGAGCCGGTATCTCGACACTCGCCAGCCGTATCCTGACATTCGGGATATTCTGCGTCCTGTTTGCCAAGCATTCCCGTTACAAACTTTACAGGGAAGGGTTCAAGAAAGGGACAGTCAACCGGGCGAACATAGGCAACCTGGTCCGCCTCGGCCTGCCGGTCGGCTTCCAGATGGGAGTCGAGACAGGCTCGTTTAGTCTGAGTGTCATCATGATGGGGTGGCTGGGAAGCACGGCACTCGCCGCCCACCAAGTGGCAGGCGTGATCACCACGCTCGGCTTCATGGTCTATTACGGCATAGCGGCGGCGGTTACCATACGGGTAAGCAACTTCCGGGGCCGGAACGACTGGCCTGCCATACGGCACGCATCTTTTGCCGGCCTGCATCTGGTCATGGGGACGGCAGCCATCGTTGTTCTCCTGATCGGGATTTTCCGTAACATCATGGGATATATCATCACTCCGGAAAAAGAGGTGGTCGAACTGGTCGCCCTGCTCGCCTGGTCAGTGATCCTGTATCAGGCAGGCGACGGGCTGCAAATCCTCTTCGCCAACGCTCTGCGAGGCATCTCGGATGTCAAATACATGGCTTATATGGCTTTCTTCTGCCACTTCGGACTGGCACTTCCCATCGGTTACCTGTGCGGGTTCACTTTTGGTTGGGGAGCCATCGGCATCTGGTGCGGCTTCCCGATCAGCCTGACCACGCTCGGACTGTTACTTTGGAGACGTTTCAATCGATTGACAATAAAAAATAGGGTATGACTAAAGATATAACAGCAGAACACGTATTAAACGACCTGCGCTACCTGACGCTGCTGGCACGCAGCTTTCCGACGGTGGCAGACGCCAGCACGGAAATCATCAACCTGGAGGCCATCCTGAACCTGCCGAAAGGGACGGAGCATTTCCTGTCCGACATCCACGGCGAGCACCAGGCTTTCAACCATGTGCTGAAAAATGCCTCCGGTGCGATCAAGCGCAAAGTGAACGAGATATTCAGCAACACGCTGCGCGACTTCGAGAAGAAGGAGCTTTGCACGCTGATCTACTATCCGGAACAAAAACTGGAACTGATCCGGCAACGCGAAAAAGACCTGGACGACTGGTATCTGATCACGCTGAACCAACTGGTACGCGTCTGCCGGAACGTCTCGTCCAAATACACGCGCTCGAAAGTGCGCAAGGCCCTGCCGAAGGAGTTCTCCTACATCATCCAGGAACTGCTCCACGAGTCGAGCGACGAGCCGAACAAGTCCGCCTATGTGGACCAGATCATCAACACGATCATCTCGACCGGCCGGGCCAATGACTTCATCATCGCCATGTGCAACCTGATCCAACGCCTGACGATCGACCTGCTGCACATCATCGGCGACATCTACGACCGCGGGCCGGGCGCCCACATCATCATGGACACGCTTTGCAACTACCATAACTTCGACATCCAGTGGGGCAACCACGACATCCTCTGGATGGGGGCCGCCGCCGGCAACGCGGGGAGCATCGCCAACGTGATCCGCATGTGCATGCGCTACGGCAATCTGGCAACCCTTGAGGACGGCTATGGCATCAACCTCCTGCCCTTGGCGACATTCGCCATGGAAGTCTATGGAGACGACCCCTGCGAACTGTTCATCCCGCGTACGAACGCGTCGGATGCGACCTTCGATGAAAAGACAACCCAACTGATCGCCCGCATGCACAAGGCGATCACGATCATACAGTTCAAGCTGGAAGGCGAGATCATCCGCCGCCGTCCAGAATTCGGGATGGACGACCGCCTGTTGCTCCACCATATCGACCTCCACCGCGGGACGATCCGTATCGAAGGAAAGGAATACGAGTTGAAAGACAAGAACTGGCCGACTCTCAATGCCAAGGACCCCTATGCCCTTTCGATCGAAGAAGAAGAACTGATGCGGCGCATCAAGCACTCGTTCGAATGTAGCGAGAAACTGAAAAAGCACATGCGCTGTCTGTTCACGCACGGCAGCATGTACCAGGTCTGCAACTCCAACCTGCTTCTTCCACGCCTCCGTCCCGATGAACCCGGACGGCACGCTCAAGGCGATCCGTATCGAAGGAACGGAATATAAGGGCAAAGCCCTGCTGGATAAAGTGGACCAGCTGGTGCGCACCGCCTATTTCGATGCCGACGACAGCCCGGAGAAGGACTTCGCGATGGATTACATCTGGTATCTTTGGGAAGGCAAAGGACTCCCCTCTCTTCGACAAGAGCCGGATGGCGACTTTCGAACGCTGCTTCATCGACGACAAATCGGTGCAGAAGGAGGAAAAAGGCGCCTACTATTCCCTCCGGGAAGAAGAATCGGTCTGCGACATGCTGCTGGACGAGTTCGGCGTCATCGGCCGGCACCGCCACATCATCAACGGACATGTCCCCGTACGCTCCATCAAAGGCGAGAACCCGATCAAGGCAAACGGGAAACTGCTTGTCATCGACGGCGGCTTCTCCAAAGCCTACCACCCGGAGACAGGCATTGCAGGTTATACCCTGGTCTACCATTCGCGCGGCTTCCAGCTTGTACAGCACGAACCGTTCCTGTCGACCGACCAGGCCATCAAGGAGGGCAAAGACATCCGTTCGACCACCATCGTCGTCGAACTGAACTCCCACCGCCAGATGGTCAAGGACACAGACAAGGGGGCGGACCTGCAACAACAGATCCATGATCTCGAAAAACTCCTTTACGCGTTCCGCAACGGGTTTATCAAGAAAAAGAGCGTTATAAATAAGAACACTTGTCATGAACAGCGAGAAACTGAAAGGTCACATCCTGATATTGATAACCAATATCCTGTTTGCCGTCAACATGCCGATATCCAAATATCTGCTGCCGGCACACGTTCCCCCCGAAGGTCTTACGATCATGCGCATGGCTTTCGCCTGTGTGATGTTCTGGATCGTGTCTCTCTTCACGGTGAAAGAGAAAGTGCCGTTGAAAGACTTGGGGATGCTTTTTGTATGCGCCCTTTGCGGAGTGGGAATCAATCAGGGATTGTTCATCGTCGGGCTGAACCGTTCTTCTCCAGTCGACGCCTCCATCATCGCCACCGCCGTGCCGATCTTCGTCCTGCTGCTGGCCGCCGTCATACTGAAGGAGCCGATCACCCGGAAGAAGTCGTTCGGTGTGTTCATGGGGGTCAGTGGCGGCCTGCTGCTTGTCTTCAGCTCCACGCATGCCATCGACAGCATCAGCAGCCTCGACGGTGACATGATGATGATCGTCAGCGGGTTGATGTATGCCATCTACCTGGTTCTGTCGAAACCGCTCTCCCTGCGCTATTCATCGGTCACGATGATGAAATGGATGTTCCTCTTCACAACGCTGACGCTGGTTCCCTTCACTTTCCGGCATGTGCTCGACGCTCCTGCATTCCACCGGGAGGTTTGGGACTTCACGGAACTGGGCGCGATCTTCTACGTCCTCTTCGGGGCGACGTTCCTCCCCCTACCTGCTCATCCCGATGTCGTTGAAGAGAATCCGCCCGACAACGGTCAGCATGTACAATTACGTGCAGCCGATCGTCGCCTCGTTCATTGCCGTCATGATCGGCCAGGACACCCTTTCCTGGCAGAAAGTCCTGTCGGCTGTCTTGGTCTTCACAGGTGTTTATCTCGTGACACAGAGCAAAAGCCGGGAAGACATGGAGAAAGGGAAACGATGACACATTTGGCACATTTGACATGGGGTTGTAGAAATATATATACGCGAGATAAATAATTAATTATTTAATATACCTATGTAGGTATATATATACCTGAATATATATTATTACCTATATATAGTTTAGCAACCCTATGTCAAATGTGCAAATTAAGGAATGTCTCCCCGACGTTCCTGCAATCACCAGCCTGCGTTCCTATAAACGGCGGCCTGCGTTCCTGCAAATGGTGATCAAGCCCCCCAGTCCATATGGTTACCGGTTCGTTCCAGGCCCTTCTGCGTCCGAAGCATATCAAACAAAGAAAAACCTTCTCCATAGAGTTCTTTTCTTCTTTCTTTTAAAATAGCTTCGATCAGTTCATCGCCACTTGCTTCCGTACGCTTGGCATTACGCAAGTCCTGAAGCTGCCACAATAGCGCTTTCGCTTCCGTATCTTTTCCTGGTGCGCACAAGCTTCCGCCGCATTCAGCAACATTTCGTCGGAACGCATGACAACCATCGATCCGCGGCAGTCCTCATTATCCCTGAACTTATGAGAAATCCAGAATTCTTTTTTCGTCTGGCCAGAACCCGTAGACCAATTCTCGAACTGTTTGAAGCGAATATCATCTTCGTCAAACAAATCCACAAACTGATCAGAGAGGATAAAGCCTGCAAAAAGTCCAACATTTACGATCACCGTTGTACCACATAGCAAAAGGAGAATAGTCGCCCATATTCTGCTCTTCCGTCTGTTTAATTCCCCAAATCCAAGATTTGGTAAGGTGGTCATTAAATCCATTTGCATACTCTTCTGCAGTCGTCAAAGGATAAACCGCCAGCACCTTTTTAGCATATTCTTCCGATTTCGCCCAGTTATTCATTACTTGATAGACTTGAGACAAAAACACCTTGTACAACCGTTTGGTCAAACACGTTCGGATAGCTGGAACTACGAACAAAGCCCTCCAACATCGATTCGGCAGTCGTCAGGTCTGACAAGATCTGCTGATAGGTTTCTTCCAACGTTCCACGCGGTTTACCTTGTGTACCGTCTACAGTCGGTTCCGTATAAATAGGAACTCCCGGCATGTCCTTTGCGATAGCATAAGTCTGCTGATACAAGCGGGCCAAATCGAAATAGGCCCATCCGCGCAAAGCCAAAGCCTGCCCTTTGATATATTGCTTATCCATATCTTCGCCTTCCGAATCATCGACATAAGTGATTACGGAATTCAAGTTATTGACCAACCGGTAATGGAAGGTCCACAACTGATCTGTACGGAATATATTAGCTTGAGTTTCTCCCCAATAATTATAGTTATATAAATACCATCCACTACCATTATTCATCACATCTTCACCGCACATGTCCGAAATCATCTGGATAGAAGGTATACCGTAGTCGTCACCCCCGGTTAGCTCCCCCGCTACCATAGGCACGCATTTGATAGTAACAACCATTCAAAGCAGACTGTGCGCCGGAAGTTGTTTGAAAGACATCCGTATCATCGACAGATGTCGATGGTTTCGTATCCAAAAAATCACTACAGGAAACCATACTTCCCGTCATGAGACCTATAGCCAAAACCGACAATATATAGTTCTTTGATTTCATATTCTTCATCATTTATTTAATTAGACTTCTTACAAATTAAGTTGCAGACCGAATGAAACGGACTTCGTCACCGGGAACCGGTTGGCGGTCGTTCGGATATGCTTTGTTCCGGGTCCGTACCACGACGGGCTGCACTACCAATCGTAACCAAGTTATCCCCTGGACGAACAAGCGTAATGAATTGACCTGGAACTTCTTCGTGAAATTTTTAGGCAACGTGTATCCCAACGTCATATTCCTCAACCTCGCAAAAGAGTTGTTGAAAATAAATTTGGAAGTATAGGAACTCATATAATTCGCATAATTATAGTAGGTGGTCAAGCGAGGGAACTCGGCATTCGGATTTTCAGGAGTCCAAGAATCCAACATATCCGGGTGCATGCTATAGCCTCTCCGGTAATACATGGATTGCGCATAGTCGCTGTCATACAGCTTGCCGCCGATACTGTAATAGATCATGAAAGAAAGGTCGATGCCTTTATATGAGAAGTTATTGGTAAAGCCTCCAAACAATTTTGGAATGGCATCGCCCAGATATTTCTGCTGGCTGTCGCTTGTCACCTCATTATAATTTTCGGTCTTTACCCGTTCCTTCACGACTTTTTCTCCTTTGTCGTTTGTTTCGTAAATCGTTTTCCAATATTGGTCGTTTCCGGTTTCAGGGTTCACACCTGCATACTCGATTCCCCAGAAATTATAGCGGGATTCACCTTCACGCCATTTGAAGACACCGGCATTGACTTCGGCCTGCGGCAACTTGGTTATACGGTTCTTATAAGATGTCCCGTTCAAATCGATGGTCCATTTAAAATCTTTATTGGATATGGCAGCATAATTCAAAGAGAATTCGACACCCTGGTTCTTAACGTCACCGATATTACGGTCAATACCGCTCATGCCGGTAGACGGAGCCATCGGCAATGTAAACAACAGGTCTTTAGACTTACGGCTGAACCACTCGACACTACCGCTCAGCTTATTGAACACGGCAAAATCCAACCCGACATTGAACTGCAAATTCGTCTCCCATTTCAAATCCTTGTTTGACAAACGGCTGACCATAACACCTGGATCCCGGTAGTTGTTCATGCCTGTCGCATACAAACCTTGATAAGCATAATAAGTCCCCAAGTTATCATTACCGACAGCACCATAACTGGCTTTCAGTTTCAAATTATCCAACCAGGAACTATAAGGTTTCATGAATTCTTCATTGGATATTCTCCATGAACCACCTAAAGACCAGAATTGCCCCCAACGATTATCGGGATGAAAACGGGAAGAGCCGTCCGTACGGAAGCTACCGGAAATGTAATAACGGTCTTTATAATCATATTCGACACGGCTCAACCAGCTTAACAGACGGTATTTGTCGGTGTAAGAATTCATGCTGCTCATCACGGCTGCCGAACCGATCTCCGTAACACCAGGAAAAGGAAATCCCTGCTTTTCGGCAGATAACAACTTATATTCCAAAGCATAGGCTTCCTGTCCCAATAAAACGGACAAAGAATGATCCCCGAAAGATTTCTCATAAGTCACCAGGTTGTTGATCGTATAAGAAAGATTCCGGTCACTTTCCTTATAGGCTGAACCTTTATAACCGGCAGCAAAGCCATATTCGCTGTTTACATAGCCATCATAATTATACTGATAAAAATCCACGCTGAAATTGGTACGCCACTTCAATCCCGGGATGAATGTTATTTCAAAATAGGTACGATTGGAAACATCGTCATGTGTCCAAGGAGACTTGTTATAGGTATCATCAGCCAACGGGTTAGTCCCACTCCAGGATGTACGGTAGTTTCCGTAGTCAAAAATACGATTGCCGTTCTTGTCCAATCTGTAGGCATTCGTCGCACTGTCCCATTCATAAATAGGATACACTGTCGGCATCGTACGCAAAAGCCATACAGTCTGATCACTGGCAGACCCTTCGCGCACGCTATGAGACAAACTGATGTTGGTTCCGACCTTCAACCATTTGTTTACATTATAATTCAAGTTTGCCCGTGTTGAATAGCGTTCGAAACGCTGGATAGAAAATACACCTTTATCGTTCAGGTAACCGGCTGATATAAAGTAGTCGGCTTTTTTATTCTTACCACTGAAGTCTATCGTATATTCCTGACGCAGACGGGATTTCAACAAGGCGTTTCTCAATCTCCCCAATAATTCAACTTGGCATCGGGATCCATCTTCCCATCTGTCCCGACCGGCATATCAATGTTATAAGGGTTATTACCGAACTCACCCATCACATAATAAGACGCATAGGAACGGGAATCTTCGTCCCGATAACCTGAATCCAGATAGCCATTATACAAAGCACGCCAAGTCAATTGCGATAGTTGGTCTGGTGACAGTTGATCCGGCAACCCTACAGCCAAACTGGAGAATCCCCAAGTTGAACGGAAATTGATCTGCCCTTTCTCGCTTGCGCCCTTACGCGTTGTGATCATCACGACCCCATTGGCTGCGCGAGAGCCGTACAAAGCGGTGGCCGAGGCATCTTTCAGAATAGTCATGGACTCGATGTCGTTCGGGTTGATAGCATTCAGGTATCCGTCATAAGCCGTTCCGTCGACCACATAAAGCGGAGAGCTGGATGCGTTCATGGAACCGATACCACGGATCATGATCGTCGCATCTTCGCCCGGCTCACCGGAATTGTTCAACACCTGCACACCGCTGCTTTGCCCTTGCAAAGCCTGGGTTACATTGGATGCTTTGATCTTCTCCAGCGATTCTTTCTTGACCACGCTGGCCGATCCTGTAAAGGTCGACTTCTTTCCTGTACCATAAGCAACAACCATCACCTCGTCGATAGCTACCATGTCCGGCTCCATTTCGATCTTCATGCTACGGCCGGAAATGGTGACTTCCTTTGTCTTATATCCCAAGTAAGAGAGATGCAGTGTTTTCGTACGAGGAGAAACGGTCATCGAAAACTCTCCTTTTTCGTTGGTGGTTACGCCATTCATCGTCTGCTTATCTACGACAGCCACCCCGATCATCGGCAAGCCGTCTTCGGTAGAAACTACGATACCTGACACAGCCTTTTCCTGCGCCATCAGCAAATGCCCCCATAAGGACATCACAAAAAGAACCCAAAAGAACCTTTTCATAATCAATAGATTTAAATGATACATTCAAGTATAACCACATTGGCCTATAAAAACGTTTCCTTTTAATTTAAGGTATAGAAAGCATAATGATCCTCAATCAAAGGACGTAGTTCTAACAGGACATTGTATTCGACACACTAATAGACGCAAATATATTAAATTTATAATTAATCAAACTAAAATAATATATTTTTTAATCGGAAAGGCTAAAAAAAATATTCAGATTGTAAAATAACAAGACCATCAGGAAAGCTTTTTCCAGGCTTTTTTTCTACCGAATCTATACCCTCATGCAAGTAGGATGGTTTTATAATCTTCCGTTCCGATGGCCAGGAAAACCGGCTAAAACATCGTCCCGCCAAGTCCTGTTAGAACTACGTCCTTCTTTTGGCGTGATATCGAACTTTTTCTGTCAAATTTCAACTTTCAGGCAAAAAAATGCTTGCATTTGAAAAATAATGCGTAATATTGCAGACGTAAATATAAACACAAGGAAAATCGCAAATGACATTAACAGGTTTCACATATCATACCTGGGCACTGACAATGACCCCTTGGGGGGTTTAGCATATACAAATAGACAAATGCGGAGACCACGTCCCGCGTTGTTGCAATTCTCACATTGCACTTGCGTTTCTTTTTCAAATCAATCAATAATCAGTAAATAACTGACATTCTCAAACCGGCATGCAGTTTTGTTTTTTAAACTGCCAATTGTCGATTACCGATTGTCAACTAAATAAATACATATCGATGAAAGTATTGAAATTCGGCGGAACATCCGTAGGTTCCGTGGATAGCATCCTGAGTGTAAAGAAGATAGTAGAGGCCATTGAAGAGCCTGTAATCGTCGTAGTATCCGCCTTAGGAGGGATCACGGACAAACTGCTGAAGACAGCCTCGATGGCGACGAACGGAGACGTAGCTTATGAAAGAGAGTTTTCGAAATCGTAGCCCGCCATCTCGACGTCATACAAGGTGTTATCCCCGACAAAACAAAACGGATCGAAGTGCAGAAGCAAGTGATGGCTTTGCTCGACGAACTGGGTAATATTTACAAAGGTGTGTACCTCATCAACGACTTGTCGGCCAAAACTTCCGACACGATCGTCAGCTACGGCGAACGTATCTCCTCTCTGATCGTTTCGAACGTGATAAACGAGGCCAAACTGTTCGACTCGCGCAAATTCATCAAAACGGTCAAACAGTTCAACAAGCATATCGTCGATTTCGAATTGACAAACCGCCTGATCGAAGAAACATTCGACCCACTGCCTAAAGTATCTCTGGTTCCCGGCTTTATATCTTCCAGCAAGGAAGGAGAAGTGACTAACCTCGGACGCGGGGGCTCCGACTATACGGCCTCTATCCTGGCAACAGCACTTAATGCCCGCAGGCTGGAGATCTGGACGGATGTGGACGGCTTCATGACGGCCGATCCGCGTGTGATCAGTTCGGCTTATGTCATCGACCGGCTGACATTCACGGAAGCGATGGAATTATGCAACTTCGGAGCGAAAGTGATTTATCCTCCGACGATCTATCCGGTTTATCACAAAAACATACCGATCCGCATCCTGAATACCTTCAACCCGACTGCAAGGGGCACTTATATCTCCAAAGAACGGGTGCAGGATGACAGCAAGGCGATGATCAAAGGTATTTCCTCCATCAACGACACGTGCCTGATCACGGTGCAAGGTCTGGGCATGGTGGGTGTTATCGGCGTCAACTATCGTATTTTCAAGACATTGGCAAAGAATGGCATCAGCGTGTTTATGGTATCACAGGCCAGCTCGGAAAACAATACGACATTTGCCGTCCGGAATGCAGATGCAGACCTGGCAGTTAGAGTATTGGACGAAGAATTCGCACTCGAACGCGCCCAGGGGTGATATGAGCGACACGGTAGCAGAAAAGGATCTGGCCACTGTCGCTATCGTAGGCGAAAACATGAAACGTACTCCGGGTATAGCCGGCAAGTTGTTCGGAACACTGGGCAGCGCAGGTATCAGCGTAATCGCTTGCGCACAGGGGGCTTCCGAAACGAACATTTCTTTCGTCATCAAGCTGAAATACCTGCGCAAGGCATTGAACTCGATCCACGACTCTTTTTTCTTTCCCAATACAAAGTGTTAAACCTTTTCATAGCGGGTGTCGGTACGGTCGGAGGCAACCTGTTGGAACAGATCCGCATCCAGCAACCGAAACTGATGCAGCAGAACGGGCTGAAACTGAATGTGGTCGGCATAGCTAACAGCAAGCATGCCATTTTCTGCCGCGAAGGGTTGAACCTGGAAACCTGTATTGACGAACTGAAAAAGAACGGACAGGAAAGTTCGCCCGAACATCTGAAAGAAGAAATCCTGAAGATGAATATCTTTAACTCGGTGTTCGTGGACTGCACGGCCAACCAGGCGGTCTCCGATCTGTACGAAGAATTACTGAACAATAACGTATCGGTCGTTGCGGCAAACAAGATCGCTGCATCCTCTTCATACGAAAACTATATCAAACTGAAAGAAACAGCCCGTCACCGCGGCATCAAGTTCCTGTTCGAAACGAACGTAGGGGCCGGACTGCCGATCATCAACACGATGAACGACCTGATCAACAGCGGCGACCATATCCTGAAACTGGAGGCAGTCCTTTCCGGAACGCTCAACTATATCTTCAATACGTTGAGTGCGGACATTCCTTTCAGCAAAGCGATCATGATGGCTAAAGAAGAAGGATATTCCGAACCGGACCCCCGCATCGACCTGAGCGGGAAAGACGTGATCCGCAAGCTGGTAATCCTGGCACGTGAAGCCGGATACAAAGTAGAACAGGAAGATGTGAAACGCAACCTTTTCATTCCCGAAAGCTATTTTGAAGGCTCGCTGGACGATTTTGGCGTAACATACAGGGCCTAGATGCCCGGTTCGAAGAGAAGCGCCAGCAGTTGGAAGCGGAAGACAAGCGTTTCCGCTTCGTCGCCAAGATGGAAAACGGGGCATGCGAAGTCGGTTTGCAGGAAGTGGATGCCCACCACCCGTTCTACGAACTGGAGGGCAGCAACAACATCATCATGATCTCTACCGAACGATACCACGAGTATCCTATGATCATCAAAGGCTATGGAGCCGGAGCCGATGTCACGGCGGCTGGAGTCTTTGCCGATATTATTTCGATCGCTAACATCCGTTAAACAATTGATAATTGACAATTGACAATTATTAGAAGAGAATTATGAAAAGCATCATCATCTTGGGAGACGGTATGGCCGATGAGCCGATAGAGGCCTTGGGCGGCAAGACACCAATGCAGTATGCGGACACTCCCTATATGGACAAACTGGCCGAAATGGGCGTTACCGGACGAATGAAGACCGTTGCCGACGGTTTCCATCCGGGAAGCGAAGTGGCGAACATGGCAGTGCTGGGCTACGACCTCCCGACCGTCTACGAAGGACGGGGCGTGCTGGAAGCGGCCAGTATCGGATATGACCTGAAACCAGGTGAAATGGCCATGCGCTGCAACCTGATCTGCGTGGAGGGCGATATCCTGAAGAATCATTCATCCGGCCATATCACCACAGAGGAAGCGGACGAGCTGATCCGCTTTCTAAATGAGAAATTAGGGTCTGACCGCATACATTTCTATACCGGTGTGTCTTACCGCCACCTGTTGATTGTGAAAGGAGGCGATAAGCGCCTGGACTGCACTCCGCCACACGATGTGCCTCTACATCCCTTCCGTCCCCTGATGATCAAACCGGAAGCACCCGAAGCACAGGAGACGGCCGATCTGCTGAACAACCTGATCCTGCAATCGCAGGAGATACTGAAAGACCACCCCGTCAACCTCCGGCGCATCGCTGCCGGGAAAGACCCGGCAAACAGCATATGGCCCTGGTCGCCGGGATATCGTCCGGCTATGCAAACCATGCAGAAAATGTATGGCTTCAAGCAGGGTTCCGTCATCTCGGCCGTCGATCTGATACGGGGCATAGGCGTTTATGCCGGCCTGGAAGTAATCGACGTGGAAGGTGCCACCGGACTCTACGACACGAACTACGAAGGAAAAGCGCATGCCGCCCTCGAAGCACTGAAAACAAACGATTTCGTTTATCTTCATGTCGAAGCCAGCGACGAAGCCGGACACGAAGGAGATGTAGATCTGAAAATCCGGACCATCGAAAACCTGGACAAACGAGCCATCGGTATCCTCTTCGAGGAATTGCAGAAATGGGATGAACCGGTAGCGATTGCCGTCCTGCCCGACCATCCGACTCCTTGTGCCATCCGTACACATACGAATACTCCCGTCCCTTTCCTTATCTATAGACCGGGACAGGAGCCCGACAGTGTGACGCGTTTCGACGAGTTCTCCGTACTGGAAGGGAAACATGGCATATTAGAGAAAGACGAATTTATAAAAGAATTATTATGAAATATTACAGCACGAACAAACAAGCTCCGCTTGCCTCACTGGAAGAAGCCGTCGTAAAAGGCCTTGCCGGTGACAAAGGTTTATATATGCCGGAACATATCCGACCTTTGGACAAGGATACGATCTCCGGTCTCAAAAACAAATCATTCCATGAAATCGCCTGTACGGCAGCACAGGCTTTCTTCGGGGAAGATATAGAACCAGAAACGCTCGATGCAATCGTCCGGGACACGCTGTCGTTCGAGACGCCGGTCGTCCCTGTACGCGACAATATCTACAGCCTCGAACTATTCCACGGCCCGACTTTGGCTTTCAAGGACGTAGGGGGACGTTTCATGGCCCGCCTGTTAGGCTATTTCATTAAAAAAGAAGGATTGAAGCAGGTGAACGTGTTGGTGGCCACCTCCGGTGATACGGGAAGCGCTGTTGCAAACGGTTTTCTCGGCGTACCGGGTATTCATGTGTACGTGCTCTATCCGAAGGGAAAAGTAAGCCCGATCCAGGAATGCCAATTCACTACGCTTGGACAAAACATCACGGCACTGGAAGTAGACGGGACGTTCGACGACTGTCAGGCATTGGTCAAGTCCGCCTTTATGGATGAAGAGTTGAACCGCCACATGAAGCTGACATCAGCCAACTCCATCAATGTGGCACGTTTCCTTCCGCAATCTTTCTACTACTTCAACGCGTATGCGCAACTGGATAAAATAGGCAAAGCGGACCAACTGGTAGTATCCGTCCCCAGTGGAAACTTCGGCAATATCACAGCTGGTTTGTTTGCACATCGGATGGGGTTGCCGATCAAACGTTTTGTGGCTGCCAACAACCGCAACGACGTGTTCCTGGAATACCTGCACACGGGGGTTTACACGCCGCGTCCCTCCGTTCCGACCATCGCCAATGCGATGGATGTCGGTGATCCGAGCAACTTCGCCCGCATCCTGGACTTGTACGGCAAGAACGGCAACCCGCACGCGGAAATCAGCCAGCTGATCAGCGGTTACCGTTTCACAGACGAAGAGATCGGCGCTACCATGAAGCAAGTTTACAACGAAACGGGCTACGTGTTAGACCCTCACGGTGCTTGCGGTTACCAGGCTTTAATCGATAACAAACTGGCTCCGAACGAAACCGGCCTGTTCCTCGAAACCGCCCATCCCGCCAAGTTCAAAGGGACGGTAGACAAAATACTGGATGCCGACATCGAAATCCCCGCCAAACTAAAAGCCTTCATGCAAGGAGAAAAGCAAAGCGTAGGGATGGAAAAGGACTTCGAGACTTTCAAAAGCTATCTGTTGGCACAATAAACATCTTGCACAAAAAAAATAAACATCCCGCCATTCAAGGTGAAAACCAATTCGAAACCCTGAATGGCGAGATGTTCATGTCTTCGTACTACTTTTTGCAATCACCTATTTATCCAATTTCAAAATACTCCTTATAACGGTCATACAGATGCCCTGCCTGCAAATAGGCGGACTGAGGACTCATGAAATGGGGGAGAACTCGAAAGTGATCGCCTTATCGTACTTTTGCCGGGCGGCCGCTTCGAGCTTCATACGCAGCTTGTCGAACTTGATCGGGAGGAACTTGATCGGCATATCCCGGTCAAACGATTCGGCATTCGTCCAGCACTCGATACCGTACTTATCCGCCATCTTCTTATTGACACTGAAAAAGGCATCCAATTCATCGTAATCGATATGACCGTCCTGGAAAGCGCAGGCATCCACGTTTCCCTTGATCCCGTCGAATATTTCAGACCATTCCTTTTCATGCTGTTCCACAGAGACCGCTTCGGCTTTTGTCAGGTCTCCTCCAGCAGCAGCGACAGCTTTCTTTCCGTCAATCCAGGGAGAGATGAGAGTCGGCAGACCGCCTGAGACCTCCTTGCACTGCTTGCCTAAACTGCTGAATGCCGCGATCGCCCCTTGGTCGCACGGCTGATCTCCTGGCAGAGATACCATCCTTGGAAACTTTTATGATGCCCGTATTTCTTCCAGACCTCCTCGATCACATATTTGTTGGATTCGATTTCCCAGGTGAGGTCGCCCGTATCCCAGTATTTGCCGGGATCGTATAGTCCGAAAAAGAACTTCATCCCGTATTTATCCGACAGACGCAGGTACATGTCAATCAGATCGACCGAAGGCATATAGCAGCCGAATGTTTTCATCAGATACTCCGAAGGATAGGTGATAAACTTGCGATAACCGCTCCGAATCACGATTACCGTATCGATCCCGATCGCTTTCATATAAGCAAAATCCCGATCCCATTCCTTTTCCCCCAATTCTGATGCGGGATATCATGGGATATCTCATCCAAAAAGTTCCGGATATTTTCAGCCCCTGCGCCTTCGGAATGATTAGTTTACTTTGGATATTCTCTTCCGTGCCGGCGCCCGAACAGCTTGCCGATGCCTTTTCTGCACACGAAACAAATGCTCCGGTTGCTAAAACAGCCCCGGCAGCAGAGACTTGCTTTTTGATAAAATCCCTCCTGTTGTGATTCTTCATGGTAAATATACATTTTATCTAATCTCACAAATATATGTAAATATATTTAGCATTCGTTTTTCTAAACTTTCAGGAAAGAGAAACTATTTAGAACTCAGAAGCAAAAACTCCGGACGATATCACCAAACATGTTTCCGAGTTCTACAACCATGTTCCCTTGATTTTTTTCCTACGGGCAAAACATATCATTCAATGGCCCCTCCTTCATCTCATACATATCCAAGTATTCCTCCCATTCGGGGTCCACCTCCGTATAGATAGAGATCGGCAACATTTCAAACGGCGCCAGGGCTTCATTCAACCGTTCACCAAAAACGCGGACGGTGCGGGTATAATAGACCCATATCTCTCTCCGCCGCCGGTATAAACGCCGGTCAGGATCGACAGCTTATCTTTTTCCATCGCCTTACGCAAAACTTCCTGTACCTCCTCCATCTTTTCGGCAAGCGCTTCGGAAGGCATTCCTTTATCGTCACCTTCATATTTCCAGGTGATTTCCACCCGTTCCTTGAACTTGCCCGACTGAATAAATTCAGTTAATTCATCACGACCGGAAACGGTGACCAGTTGTCCGGATTCATTCTCTGAAAGAGCGGTAAACCACTCGTTGCTTAATCTCATATCAATATCAATTATTCTACAAAAATACAGATTATTTTCCTTCTAATACATTATTTTTGCGGCAAGAATACAAGATAAAAGGGATATGATCAGACAAGTGGAGCTCCAGGACGCAAAGGCGATCACAAATATTTACAACGAATATGTGTTGCACAGCGTGGCTACATTCGATACGGAGCCGGTGCAGGAAGAAGAAATGCGTGCCCGAATTGCAGAAATATCTTCCCGCTTTCCTTATTTCGTCTACGAAGAAGACAAAGAAATCACCGGCTATTGTTATGCCCATACGTGGAAAAGAGCGTTCAGCTTACCGCTATACGCTGGAAACAACTGTCTACCTGTCTCCCGGACATACCGGAAAGGGCATCGGGATGCTCCTGATGCAAAGATTGATTGAAGCATGTCGCGAAAATGGCTACCGAGCCTTGATCGCCTGCATCACGGAAGGGAACGAAGCCAGTAATATCTTACATGAAAGACTGGGGTTCAAACAGGTTTCCCGCTTCACGAAGGTCGGCTTGAAGTTCGACCGTTGGCTGGATGTCGCAGACTACGAACTTCTGCTGCTCCCGACTTGCGGCTGAAAAAAAGCTCTAAATGGGATCATTTTTTCTCTTCTTCCACAACTGATAACTGTTAAAAAGATTTTGCCACAGGACGTATGATCCGGGGCCGACCGATGAAAGCGGGTCCAGATAGGTATAAGCCATCCAGATGGCAAGTACAGTGTTTTTCTGCCCAAGGGCCTGCCCGGCACTGATGCGGTCGGAGTAGCGGGTTCCGATCCGCTTACCCAAATAGAACTGGACGGCGCAGGTCACTAAGCCCGCCAAGGCTATCAGCACCTCCACTCCTACCGGAGCATTACTTTCGACAAGAGACTTCACGGTCTGGGCCGTCACGATGGCAAGCGCGACACCCCAGAGATAGAAAGCAAGGTCGCGGAAACCCAACAGGAAATGATGCAGTCCCGGAAGGAAATAGCGGAACAACATCGCCAGGAAAAACGGGCAGAGCAACAAAGGGAACACCTTGCTCAATATCTTCAGAAAAGCGGTCACAAAGGTTATATCGGCATGAGGTTCTACCAACGGAAACATCAACGGGACAACTATCGCCGCCAGAACGTTCGACAGCAACGTGTAAGTCGTCAGGCTGGATGCACTCCCCCCTAACTTGCCGGTGATGACAGCTGCTGCCGTAGCCGTCGGGCAGATCAGGCAGACCATCGCACCCTCGAAAACCTCCTTGTAAGCACCATCCATGTGTACGAATATCAACAAGGCAGCTACAAGCGAAGCCGAAACAAGCTGGAACAACAACAGCCATCCATGCCAGAGAGAAGGCATTAACTCGTGCGGTTGCACTTTGCAGAAAGTCAGCAATAGTTGAGCAAAGATCAAAGCGGGAGTCAGATAGGCCACAAAAGAACTCATGAACGGTTTCGTCGGCTCCAGAAAAGCGAAGTTGGCAAAGATAAAATACCCTAACGCACCGGCAAGCATCGCAACGGGCAATGTCCAGTTTTTCAGAAAATTCAACATAGCACCTTCTTTTATTTTCGGGCGCAAAGGTACGACAAATAATCAGATATATCAAAGCCTGTTCCGCCGTGTGACGAAACAGGCTTCGTTGCCTGACGGAGCCGCTTAAAGAGGCTTGCGATTGAAGCTTCGCGACCCGTCGATTGTATCAATCGTCAAGCTTACTTGCGAAATGGCGCTTTTACGACCTGGGCTTTCAAGTTACGCCCCCGGACCTTGATACAGATTTCCGTCCCGGCTTTTGCAAATTCAGGTTTCACATACCCCATACCGATACCTTTCTTCAAGACAGGCGACATGGTTCCAGATGTCACCACACCGATAATATTGTCTTCGGCATCGGCAATCTCGTAGCCGTGGCGAGGAATACCTTTGTCAACCAGCTCGAAGGCACACAGCTTGCGGTTAACGCCTTCTTTCTTCTGGCGTTCCAGTTCGGCGCGATTGGTGAAGTTCTTGCCTTCGGCGAACTTGGTGATCCAACCCAGACCGGCTTCGATCGGCGAAGTCGTGTCGTCGAGATCGTTGCCGTACAGACAGAAGCCCATTTCCAGACGTAGCGTGTCGCGTGCACCCAGGCCGATCGGTTTGATACCTTCAGGCTTACCGGCTTCGAAGATGGCATTCCAGATCGTCATGGCATCATCCGGGTAAAAATAAAGTTCGAAGCCACCGGCTCCGGTATATCCTGTATTGGAGATGATGACGTTCTTGCAACCTGCAAATTCACCCGTCACAAACGAATAGTAAGGAATGGAAGACAGGTCGACCGGAGTCAGGCGTTGCAAAACTTCGACGGCTTTCGGGCCCTGGACAGCCAACTGTGCAGTACGGTCGGAAGAGTTTTCCAGTTCCGCCCCTACTGTATTATGGCTCACGCACCAATCCCAATCTTTGGCGATGTTACCCGCATTGACAACCAAAAGGTATTCTTCCGGTTCATAATGATAGACCAGCAGGTCGTCCACGATACCGCCCTTGTCATTCGGAAAGCAAGTATATTGAGCTTTGCCAACCGGCAACACGGAAGCGTCGTTCGAGGTAACGCTTTGGATAAAAGCCAGCGCGTTCGGGCCTTTTACCCAAAACTCGCCCATGTGGGAGACATCGAACACACCCACACCATTCACAACGGTCATGTGTTCGTCGATAATACCGGTGTATTCGATCGGCATGTTGAAACCTGCAAATTCATGCATTTTGGCACCGAGTGCAATGTGCACATCGGTAAACGGAGTTGTTTTCATGATTTATGATTTGTGATTTATGATGTATAATTACCTTTGACCAATAGTTCTGCTATTTTAACGATCGTCTCCATGCTCTTTTCAAGCGACTTGACCGGGAGGAATTCATACCGTCCGTGGAAGTTCAACCCGCCTGCGAAGATATTCGGGCAAGGCAGTCCCATGAAAGAAAGGCGAGCACCGTCCGTACCTCCGCGGATCGGCTTCACCAAAGGTGTGACACCGGCTTCCTTCATGGCGTCGAACGCCAAGTCCACGATGAACTTCTTCGGTTCGACCACTTCACGCATATTGTAATACTGGTCGCGCAGTTCGAGCGTCGTGCTGCCCGGATGCATCTCGTTCATTCGCTTCACCAACTCGTGCAGCAACTCTTTCTTCCGTTCGAAAGCAGTGCGCACATGGTCGCGTATGATATAGGAAAGAGAAGCCTCCTCGACCGTTCCGCTTATGCCGGTCAGATGGAAAAAGCCTTCATAACCGGTCGTATGTTCGGGACGTTGCGCGACAGGCAGCCAAGAGGCGAACTCTACCGCCAGCAACGATGCGTTCAGCATCTTGTCCTTGGCATATCCCGGATGTACGTTCAGCCCTTTGAAAACGACTTTGGCTCCGGCAGCATTGAAGTTCTCGTATTCCAACTCGCCGATCTGTCCGCCGTCGATCGTATAGGCCCATTCGCAACCGAACTTTTCGACATCGAAGTAGTCGGCTCCGGCTCCGATCTCTTCGTCGGGCGTAAACCCTACGCGAATCTTGCCGTGTTCGATCTCCGGATGATCCTTCAGGTATTTCATGGCGGCGATGATAGCAGCCACTACTCCCTTTATCATCCGCTCCTAACAGGGTTTTGCCGTTGGTCACGATAATATCCTGTCCTTTATAATCGTCCAGTTCGGGAAACATAAGCGGTGAAAGCACCACGCTTTCTTCGGCGCACAACACGATATCCCCCCTTCGTAACTTACGATACGCGGCTCGACATCCTTGCCCGACATATCGGGGCTGGTATCCAAATGGGCGATAAAGCCGATTGTCGGAACTTCCTTCGCCGTATTGGCAGGCAGGGTAGCCATCAGGTAGCTCTTGTCATCGAGGGTGATGTCTTCCAATCCTATCTCTTCCAACTCTTTCACCAACGCTTCGGCAAACACGCGCTGTCCCGGCGTACTGGGAGTCACACCGTGGTTTCGCTCGACTCGGTGTCGAACGTCACGTACTTCAAAAAATCTATCTGTTACAGTCATAAGCTTATCATTAATATTACAAGCCATAAAAAGTAATTAAAGTGTCACTAACAACAAAAAAATCATGCGCATTTCTGCACATGATTTTCCTTATTTCATCCGATCATATCTCTTTAGAAACAACTGCTTCCGTCGAAACAATGAGTACAAACTTTGCATTTCGGTAAGCCGATTGCCTCGATGAGTGTTTCCAGCGTATTGAACTTCAACGAGCTCAAACCGAAACGGTCGGCAATGATCTGCACCATCTTTTGATATTCAGGAGAGTCGGTCGTCGCATATTTTTCTAAGTTCTTGTTCTCGTCTCCTTCCAGTTCCTTGATGATACGACGGGTGATCAGTTCGAGCGGACTCTTCGACGAAGTAAAGCCGAGGAACGGGCAACCATAGATAAGAGGCGGGCAGGCAATGCGCATATGTACCTCTTTTGCCCCGTAGTCATACAAGATTTTCACGTTGTCGCGAAGCTGCGTCCCGCGCACGATCGAGTCATCACAAAACAAGATTCGCTTTCCTTCCAGCATGGCCCGGTTCGGGATCAGTTTCATTTTCGCGACAAGCGAACGCAATTCCTGATTAGCCGGAGTGAAACTACGCGGCCAAGTCGGTGTGTATTTGGCTATCGCCCGATGGTAAGGAGCCCCTTTGCCTTCGGCATATCCCAAAGCCATCCCTACGCCTGAATCAGGGATACCGCAAACACAATCCACTTCGCTCTCGTCCTTCTTCCCCATCTTGTAACCGCTTTGGAAACGGACCTCCTCGACATTCCTGCCCTCGTAGCAAGAAACCGGGAAACCGTAATACACCCAAAGGAAAGAGCAAACCTGCATCTGCTCGTTCGGACGGCGCATCTGCTCGATGCCGTCGGTACGCAAGCGGAGGATTTCTCCCGGCCCGACAAATCGGTCTATTTCATAATCCAAGTTAGGTAAACTGCTCGATTCGCTGGTAGCGGCATAGGCTCCGTCTTTCTTACCTATAATAATAGGCGTACGCCCCCACTTGTCGCGGGCCACGATGATACCGTCTTCCGTCAGCAGCAACATGGAACAGGAACCTTTGACCCGGTCGTAAACATTTTCAATGCCTTCGACAAAATCCTTTCCCTGCGTAATCAGCAACGCTACCAGTTCGGTCTGGTTCGTCTTGCCCGAACTCAGTTCGGAGAAGTGCATATTCGCTTTCAGCAAATCCTGTTCCAATTCCTCGATGTTATTGATCTTGGCAACCGTCACGATGGCGAACTTACCGAGGTGGGAGTTGATGACGATCGGCTGCGCATCCGTATCGCTGATGATACCGATTCCGGCATTTCCCACAAACTTGTCGAGAGCAGGCTCGAACTTCGTACGAAAATAAGAACTTTCCAGATTGTGAATCGAACGTGTGAAACCGGCTTCCTTATCGTATGTAGCCATACCGCCGCGCCGGGTTCCCAGATGAGAATTATAGTCGGTGCCATAGAATAAATCAGTTGAACAGGCCGACTTAGAAATAGTTCGAAAAAACCACCCATTGTAAATAGTGTTTTTGATTTTTGAATTTGGTTGCAAAGGTACAAGATTATTTAGAAATCCGAAATATCCCACCTTATAAACAAACTCTATCTTCCTCCTATCATCGCATACATTTTTTAACACATCTAAAAACAAAAGGTTTCCAACCACTTACAAACAAATAACACTCGTACACGTAGAAAACGCTTGCATTGTAAAAATAATATCTACTTTTGCACCCGGGTAAGTCCTACACGGCATGCTCCCTCGGAATCCCCCAGGGTTTGACCGCAGCAAGGGTACTTGGTTGTAGCGGCGCGATGTAGTAAGCTTACCCACCTGCCTCTTTAGCTCAGTTGGCCAGAGCACGTGATTTGTAATCTCGGGTCGTTGGTTCGAATCCGACAAGAGGCTCGAAACAAATGGACAATTGACAATTGACAATTAAGAAAGATATTTAATTGCGATTGTCAATTGTCTTTTTTTATTGTCAATTGTTAATTATCTGTTAATCGTTCGTTAATTGTCAATTGACAATTGACAATTGACAATTCTAAGCATTGTATATTCTCACAAAAGGATTAATTTTGCTGATGAGAACATTAAAAAAACAGCATTATCATGGAAGAGAATAAAGGTTTACTGTTGAAGTGCGCGATGTCTTATGGCCTGGCTATGGGCATCTATTGGGTGATAAAATATCTGTTCCTCATTTTCGGGTATTCCATACCCTCGCTTATCTTTATTTATGAAGGCTTAAGTCTTGCCGTTCCTCTCATCGCCTATTACTTGACCAAGCGTTACCGGCAGGACATAGGCGGAAGCATCAGTTTCTTCCATGCATGGCGGTTCGGCATCATGCTGTATTTCTTCGCGGCCCTGATCGTTTCGATCGAGCATTTCATATTCTTCCAGTTTATCGCTCCGCCCGACTTCCTGAACAACACGATGACGCAAGCCATAGTGGCGCTGAAGAACGCTGACTTCAACAGTGAAGTGATCGAGGCCATCAGCCGGACCAACTTCACTCCCATCCACATGGCTATCCAGGGTATTTTCAATAATATATTTTACGGAATCATATTATCCATACCGGTAGCAGCACTGGTTTGCCGCAAACAAACAGCAAGCCCTGTGTCTGAAGAAAATAAGAAGAAAATAAAAACAAATAATGGACATATCAGTAGTTATACCACTGTACAATGAAGCCGAGTCTCTTCCTGAATTGTTTGCCTGGATAGAGCGGGTGATGAAAGAACATAATTTCAGTTACGAAGTAATTTTTATCAATGACGGAAGCACGGACAACTCCTGGGAAGTGATCGAAGCACTTAAAAGCAAGAATCCGGAAGTGGTACACGCTGTCAAGTTCCGCCGTAATTACGGCAAATCCCCCGGTCTGAACTGCGGTTTCCAACGGGCAAAGGGAGATGTGGTCATCACGATGGATGCCGACCTGCAAGACAGCCCCGACGAGATTCCCGAACTATACAGGATGATCACCGAAGAAGGCTATGACCTGGTGTCCGGTTGGAAGAAAAAACGTTACGACCCGCTGTCAAAAACCATTCCGACCAAGCTGTTCAACGCTACGGCACGCAAATTCTCCGGCATTACGAACCTGCACGATTTCAATTGCGGGCTGAAGGCTTACAAGAACATCGTAATCAAGAACATAGAAGTCTATAACGATATGCACCGCTACATTCCCTACCTTGCCAAGATCGCGGGATTCAGCAAGATCGGCGAAAAAGTGGTGAAACACCAAGCCCGCAAGTACGGAACGACCAAATTCGGACTGAACCGCTTCGTAAACGGTTATCTGGACCTGATCACGCTCTGGTTCACCTCCAAATTCGGAAAGAAGCCGATGCATTTCTTTGGATTATGGGGAAGCGTGATGTTTTTCATCGGTTTCATCGCACTGGTCATTGTGTTGAGTGCGAAACTGATTTCCATCTGCACGGGAGATTTGCGGCCACTGGTCACCAACTCGCCCTACTTCTATGTTTCGCTCACGGCCATGATCCTCGGAACACAGATGTTCCTCGCGGGATTCATCGGAGAGTTGATTTCAAGAGATTCACCTAATCGAAACAAATATAAAATCGAAACAGAATTATGAACCTGTTAGAACTGGCACAGAAACGTTGTTCGATACGCAAGTACGCATCCTCCCCGGTGGAAGACGAGAAACTGGCATATATCTTGGAAGCCGGACGTATGGCTCCATCGGCAGTCAACTTCCAGCCCTGGTATTTCGTCATAATCCGGCAAGAGGCAGGGCGAGCAAAAATACAGGAATGCTATGCACGCGAATGGTTCCGATCCGCACCGCTCTACATTCTCGTCTGCGGCGACCACAGCCAGTCGTGGAAACGTTCTTCGGATCGGAAAGATCATATGGACATCGATGTGGCAATCGCCACGGAACATATCAGCTTAGCAGCCGCTGAACAAGGTCTGGGCAGCTGCTGGGTTTGTAACTTTGACACGGATCTATGCCGGAAGCATTTCAATTTACCAGACACGATAGAGCCGGCGGTTATACTCACGATAGGTTATCCGGAAAGTCCGGATCTTTTTGAACAGACTTCCAAAACACGGAAAACGTTGGAGGAGATCATCAAAGCAAGAAACATTTTAATGTAATATGTCATTTTTAGAAATAGTGTTACTGGCTGTGGGATTGTCGATGGACAGTCTCGCAGTTTCTGTCACCGGTGGGGCTCTCATACAAAACTACAGACATCACCACATGCTGAAGATCGGCTGCGTGATGGGGATTTTTCAAGCAGGGATGACCATAGCGGGCTACCTGGCGGGGATGAGCTTCAAGAAATACATCACGGCATTCGATCACTGGATCGCTTTCCTGCTGTTGCTTTACCTCGGAGGCAAAATGATATACGAGAGTACCCAGGAAAAAGAAGAGGATTGCAGAACGAACCCGCTATGCTACAAGACACTGTGCGGATTAGGCATTGCAACAAGCATCGATGCGCTGGCTGTCGGCATATCGCTGGCCTGCATCGAATCAGCCATTGCACTGGAAGCCTTGACGATAGGGATCGTCACCTTCCTGTTCTCCGCTTTTGGCGTCTACTTCGGCAACCACTTCAGCCGCAAGATAGACCTCAAACTGGACCTACTCGGCGGATTGATCCTGATCGGCATCGGCACCAAAATCCTGATCGAGCATCTTTATTTCAATGGATAAGTCACCATTTCACCTTCACATCATCTCAAACAACTATAAGCCAGTTGTTTCCTGTGAACTCAGTGAATGCACCCCAAGGTTCTTCCCCGCTATATAAATCGAAGCCCGCGCCGCCACCATCTTGTCTGTCTATCAAAACTCCTTGAAGCGACAATTCGCCAGGATACGGGCAAAACGACACAAGTCGAAAACCTGGCTCGGCGCGTTTCGGCAACCCACCCCAAATAAAAAGAATTCCGACGGCGGATATTGGTAAGATAGTACAATGGATAGGAGCAACTGCACAGGAATTAGGTGATTCCAGTCTTAATCAGCCGAAAACAGGGAAGACAGAACACTGTCCTTTCTATTTTCCATCATATTCTTTTTCCTCTATATCTGTAAAAGATTCAATTTTTTCCCTATCTTTAGCAAATAGTATTAACACATTGATTCATAAATTACCAAAAGTCACCTAACATAATCATTATATGGAAAAGAAAACATTGTATTTAATATATGTTATAATTGTCTTACCTTTTGCTGTTGCATGCAGAGACACAGAAGACAATCTTACAGTATCCACCTTACGCAGTGACATACATGATTACTTATATACAATCAACAATAGTGAAGCAACCCAACGCCTAGATTCGATCATGTACAACAAAACAGATACCGACAAGATATATGAACGTTTCAAGATTGTTCATATATCAGATCCACATATATCCGCAATATCTACTAATAACAATTATACAAACCCCATAAATCTAAAACAATCCGTAACCTTCGCCAATCAATCCAAACTCAAAATCAATGCTTTGATAGCAACAGGAGACTTTATTTCCAATTCCAGTCGAAAAGATGCTATTCTTTTCATGGAATCATTTACAAAACATTTCTACGAAGGGAATCATATCCCGTCTTTTTATATGCACAGGCAATCACGACTGCAATATGATAGAAAAAGTCTCAAAAAATTACATCAGTAAAGAAAAAATTCACTCCATTCTATTTCCTAAGCAAACTCAAACAAATCAAAATTATTTCTATGCAGATATACCCAATCCTCAAGGAGGTACTATTCGAATCATCTCATTAGACATGTTAGATCAACCAGGCACTGAATATAATACACGCATTTATGCCTACTATTCACAAGAACAAATCAATTGGTTAGGTAATATTGCACTAAAAAAGGGAATAACTGACCAACATAGTATAATCATCTTGAACCACTACCCATTCCAAGCCTATTCATCAAAAGCTAATACTTATCTATGCGATGGTGATTTTGTCCACCCTTGGTTCATGATCCCTGAGATAATAGAGGCTTACCGATCTCGCTCCAGCATATCAAAAACATATCTCAATAAATTAAGGGATAATAAAAATATTTCTGTCAATTTCAACTTCCATGACAGTAAGGGAGAATTCATCTGTTATTTAGGAGGACATGACCATTTTACAACAAACTTTGATATACATGATCTTGAAAATGAAAATAAAAGCATTCCCCCTCAAAAAATGCTTCTCTGTACCAATCAAGCCCCCAGCGAAGTCGGAATTATCTATAATCGCGTCATACGCGAAGTCGATAGTCTCAGCAGCAACAGCTTTTGTATATATGCCATTGACACCAAAGAAAAAAAAATCTACATTACATTCTTCGGAGCCTATAAACCGACAGACAAGGCTGAATATCCCAAAATCCAAATTATTCCATATTCACAGAGCGAGGTTTCCCCAATTCCTCATTGAGCGAGAACGTGAAAATCAATCAATTGGAAAAGATGTAAAGACCTTCCCCTAATATCTACAAATACAAATTCACCCGCATTTATTTCCTAAATATAAACAAAGAGATTATCTTTGGATACAATAAAGTCAAATGCATACCGTTACACAAAAACAATTAACACTATATGATTCAAGATTTCATCAATAAACAGTTTTTCTCACTATTTGTCTTTACACTCATATTCGGTTTACTTTTATATGGAACTATCGGATTTGACTTTATCGATGAAATATGCGCAACTTTATTATTTATATTATTCGGATATTCACTTTTCAAATCACAGGAGTGGTTAATAAATAAAGCTTTTTTAACAACCATTGGTGTATTCCTGTTTTATTTATGTTATTCTCTGTGCATCAATAGCAACACAAAAGCTGCTATTATCACAGATTTTATTATTCAATTTAAGCCATATTTAGCCTTATTTTGTGTATATTCTCTTAGGCCTCATTTTTCAACAAATCAAAAGAAAATACTAAGAATAATTTGTGTATTTTTTGGTTGATTCTACTAATACTGGCTTGTATAGAAATATTCAAACCTCATACTCTATCAAATGTAATGGCTCACGCGACTTATTTTGCGGCAGGAGTCATAGCGACATCTCTTTGCTTTCTCTATACAGGAGATTTTTCAATGAAAGATAGGATTCTTTTTATTATAATGCTTTCCATAGGTCTTATATCCGGACGCTCCAAATTCTATGGATTCTTCACATTATCCGTAATGGTTATTATCTATTTTTCCAACATAAACCATTTCAAATTAAATATAAAAACTATTATTCTTCTCATTATTACTTTAATACTTATATTAGTCGTCTCATGGAAGAAAGTTTCTTTCTACTTTATAGAAGGAATTACAGGAGAAGCAGAAACAGATACAATTGCACGTTTTGTACTCTATACAACCTCTATCCAAATATTAATCGACTACTTCCCTTTCGGATGCGGATTCGGAAGTTTTGCTACCTATGCCTCAGGATTGTACTACTCCCACATATATAATCAATACGGAATTGAGAATGTCTGGGGGATTAGCAAAAGTTTTTATAGTTTCATCGCTGATACTTATTATCCTTCATTGGCACAATTCGGTTTGTAGGAATCATGCTTTATATTACATTCTGGATATATGTATTCAAAAAAGCTCTTATATTCTTCCAACACACAAAACAAGCTAAATTAATGATCATCGTATTATTACTGATTTGTTTTTTCGGAATAGAAGGGACATCAGATTCAACTATAACAACTCATAGAGGATTATTCATGATGATGATGATTGGTTTAATGCTTAGTGAAATGAAAAATAAAATTGCAAATTCAAAATCATGAAAATACTACAGCTCAATAAATATTTTTATCAAAAAGGAGGGGCTGAGACTGTTTTTTTCAACACAATCTCAACCTTGGAAAACAGAGGACATCAAGTAATACCTTTTGCCCTAAAAAACAAAAAAAACAAATTTTCAGAATATGAATCTTATTTTGTGGATTATCCTGAATTATCAGAATCCAACATTTGGACTAAAATAACAAACATACCTGCATTCATTTACAATCGACAGGCAGCCAAACAATTAGAACGACTAATTTTGGATAAGAAACCGGATATCGCTCATATTCATTTACTATTCAATAGCCTATCTGTTTCTATATTACCTGTTTTACAGAAATATAGAATACCAACTGTTATGACTGTTCACGATTATCGGCTTATTTGTCCTGCTTATACAGTAACAAACGGAAAAGGGAAAATTTGTGAATTATGCAAAGATCGACATTTTATCCACTGCACACTAAACAGGTGCTCCAACGGAAATTTAACAAATAGTATGTTACTTTCATTGGAGAACAGCTTCAGATCTTGCTTTTACGAGCCACTTAATTATATTGACAAATTCATTTTCGTCAGCAAGTTCGCCCAAAAAAACATATCGAATTCAATCCTGGATATGCATCAAAAAGCAGTCCAACTATATAACTTTACCCCAGATATACCTACAAGAATCAATAAAAAAATAAATCATAGATACTTACTTTATTTCGGTAGATTATCTAATGAAAAGGGGATCAATAGTTTATTAGAAGCAATACGAGATATACCCGAAATTGATTTAAAAATTATCGGCAGAGGCCCACTTTCAAAAGAAATAGGAAACAACTATCCCAAAAACGTTTCTTTTTAGGTTTTAAGGAAGGTCAAGAATTAAAGGAATACGTTAAAAATGCACTTTTTACAATCGTTCCTTCTGAATGGTATGAGAACAATCCATTGAGCATTATTGAATCGCTCTCCTTGGGAACTCCTGTAATAGGCAGTAATATCGGAGGTATTCCTGAACTTATACAAGACGAAAAAACAGGATTCACATTTACAATGGGAAGCCCAGCCGATTTAACAAAAACTATTCGAAAAGCGATAGCAATACCTGAAGAAAAGCTTTATGAAATGTCTATAGCTTGCAATAAATTTGCACAACAACATTTCTCAGCAGACAAACACTTCAACTATCTTATCTCTATTTATCAATCAATATTAAAAGCTTCAAAATGAAAATCATAGTAACAGGATTAAGAGGTTTTCCCAATATACAAGGCGGCGTAGAGACTCATTGGAAAAATTATACCCACGCCTCAGCAAGCTTGGAGTAAATGTAACAGTTGTAAGAAGATCCTGCTTTGTAAAGGAAAATCCTCCATTAACAAGTTATCAAGGTGTTTTTTCAAAGATCTCCCAGCTCCCAAAAAAATAAAAGGATTTGAAAGTGCTATCCACACTATATGTGGGGTTTGGTATGCCTATAAACAAAAAGCAGATATAGTCCATATACATGCCATTGGACCATCAATTGCCATTCCATTTGCAAAACTACTCGGATTGAAAGTGGTTGTCACCCATCACGGTCCAGATTATGATCGTAAAAATTGGAATTTTTTGCAAAATTCATTTTAAAAACCGGTGAATTCTTCGCCGCTAAATGGGCAGACGAAATAATTGTCATCTCCACAGTTATTGACAATATACTAAAAACGAAATATAATAGAAACAACGCAATATTAATCTATAACGGTGTTGACATTCATCAGCCAACTCAAACCGATCAATATATCAAATCATTAGGACTTAGTCACAGAAAATATATTTTAGCTGTTGGCCGATTTGTAAAAGAAAAAGAATTTGACAAATTAATTATGGCCTTCTCCGATCTAAACTTACAGGATTATCACTTAGTTATCGCAGGAGATTCTGACCATAAAACATCTTATTCAACTTATCTAAAAAGAATTAGCTCGAAAAAAGCAAGTTATATTGACCGGAATGGTAAAAGGTGAATCATTGAAAGAGCTTTATTCACATGCAGGATTATTCGTTTTACCCTCTTCCCATGAAGGTTTACCTATCACATTGTTAGAAGCTATGAGCTACAATATCGATACTTTAGTTAGCGATATTCCTGCTAATTTGGCAGTGGGATTATCAAAAGAGCACTATTTCAAAGTAAATCACATGAACAGTTTAAAGCAACAGCTAACATATAAGATATATCAAAACAATTATCCTGTATATTATGACTTAAAAGCATATAATTGGGATCACATAGCCCAGCAAACTTTTAATGTATATAATAATTTACTAAACGTGTAATTCTTCAGGAATGATCCCCCTAATACTGCTGCATAATAAGAAAAGACAGTATTATACATTTCAGGTGCTAATATCCTAATTACACGACTTGCTTTTGAAATCGCATAAAAATCTACAAATGTTTTCATTGCGACTTCATGAGTGTTTTCAGTAAAGGATATATGCCCGACTTTTCCATCTAATACTATTACAGGTAAGACTTTCACACGTTCAAGAAAGACTTTACTATCCGAAAAGACCACAATCTGCTTATTTTTATTTTGGTCTATAATCAGCCTAATGCCTTTTAGGCAACGTTGTATTAAATTCTCTCGCTTATCTTCTGTTAGGCTATTAAACTGATCTTTCTCGAAATTTTCTAAAGCATTTACAAATCGTAAATGAACAGCGACATAACCAGAACTATCTAAACTGCAACAATTCAAACATTCATTCAATGCTTGAGAAGGCTTGAATAATTCCAAAAATAAATTTCTCCATACAGATTCAGCATCTAAGACATGATTTGAAGATATAATATCATATCCTATATAACAATAAACATGATACTGCTTAATAGTTTTACTCAGTCTAGGTATTTTTCCACTACCATTATACGGTATAAGCCGAACATTCTGCAAGCTATAACTTAATTCGGACTGATTAGCTATCCAATTATACTTATTCACAGACAAATATTCTTCCAATTTAAATGGATGGTTAAAAATCACTTTAAAATCAAACCCGTTTATTTTAGCCACATAAAACAACCAACAATTGCCTTAAAACGATCGACTAATCCTGGATGTTTGATATTTGGATCTATAATAAAATAAAGAGTATTACCCGATACTTCACGATCTTTTTTAAAAGAATACAACTGCCAATAATAGTGTAAATTTCTAAAAATAATACCGTAGGCTATTAACTGTTGTCTGAAAATATTTACGATAATATCGACTACCTCTAAGAATATATTTTATTTTTTCCAAATAACCCATTATAAACCGAATTATATATTTGAATACAAACTCTTCAATTTTATTTCATTTGCATGCCAAAGCCTACTTTTAAATATATAATTTTTTATTGTTGCAGAGGCATTTTCCTTATTTTCTTTATAAGAATGAATCTTTAAATTCAACTCATCTATCATTTCTGATGAAATATTTTCTATCTCATCCAAAATCATGCCGTAACCACTATCTTCAACAAGGACTTTGGCATCTCCCGAATATTTCGTTGCAATAACCATTGCTCCTACAGCCATATACTCTGCAATTTTAGTCGGAGAAGCATTTATATTCACCAAACTATTATGTCTCAAGACAAAACCAGCATCAATAATGGACAAATATAAGGGAACCTGTTCATATCTCAAACTCATACAAAGACAGTCATTCCCCAACAATTCTATTTTTTTTTTGCGAAAGGAGTCAAATCATCATTTGTATATATACATAAAAAGTATCTATCATCTTTCTTTTTTAAACGTAAAAAAATATCTAATGTTTCTTCCACACATTGCCACTTCTGCAACCCTCCTAAATAACATAAGACAATACGCTCTTTCAAATGCATTTTCTCACGCAAAGCGATCATCTGAGCCGGATCTATATGAAACTTTTCACTATTAAAACTACAAGGTAAAATAGAAAATGGACAATCATAAGAGTAATATTTCTTTAGATTATTTGCCAAATTATTCGACACGGCTATTATTCGTTGTGAACGAGACAATGCATAACAAACATCTTTTTCAGCACGATTTATTGATGATTTCGTCCTTCCATTCATTTGTAACTCAGGTACAGGATCTGCATGAAAATCAGTCACGACCAAAATATTTTTCTTCAAATATCTGACACATGAAGCCGAAAGCGATGTCTCTAATTGAATTAACTCTATATGGTTACACTTTACAATAATCCAAGTTATTACAGCCCGAAGCAATGCTGCTATCCTCCTAATCCCCAACGATCTGGTAATGTAAATATAAAATATGATTTTATATTCGAAGGCACACTTTTTTATTTAAAGCCAACAAAGAAAAATCTTTCTTGAAAAAAGCCAACAAACAAACATCAAATCCAATAGAATCCAAGGATTGAAGCATATTTAATGTTCTGACTTTATCACCTCCATCACCACGCAAAGGATATCCATTATGAATAACTAATATTTTTCTTTTCATAAAAACGATTTACAATAAAATATTCACAATAGACTGACTGGTTTTTCCATCTCCATACGGATTTTGAGCCTTTGACATTTGTCGATACAAATCTTTATTTTCCAGTAAATCAGAAACATTATCTATAATTGAATTATAACCTGTTCCTACCAATTTGACAGTCCCAGCCTCCAATGCTTCAGGACGTTCAGTCGTATCCCGCATAACCAGCACAGGCTTTCCTAATCCCGGAGCCTCTTCCTGTATTCCACCACTATCAGTCAAAACGATTGTAGAGTGATTCATCAAATAAACAAAAGGAAGATAATCCAATGGTTCTATAAGAAATACATTTGTTAGGGTTTCTTTATGGCTTTCACCCAATATTTCAGCAATCGGCTTCCGTACATTCGGATTCAAATGCATGGGATACACAAAATCTACCATGGAATATTTCTCAGCCAAAGTCTTTATCGCCTTACAAATATGGATAAATCCTTCACCGAAATTTTCTCTCCGATGTCCTGTAATTAAAACCATTTTCCGCTCTCCACTCTTCCACAAAGATAATAAAGAAAGAGGAATACCTACGCGCTCTAATACAAATTGAATATTTTTCTCTGTATCTTTTCTTACCCCGATTTGCTCTAACACTAAATGCAAGGCATCAATAACAGTATTTCCAACAACATAGATATTACCGTCTGCAACACCTTCTCTTTGTAAATTTCTCCGACTCAATTCAGTTGGTGCGAAATGAAAACAGCAATACGGCTTGTTATCTGCCGATTCATTTCTTCAGGCCAAGGACTATAAATATTATGAGTTCTCAACCCTGCTTCTACATGTCCTACAGGTATCTGCTGATAGAAAGCTGCTAATGCTGCTGCAGAAGAGGTTGTTGTATCCCCATGTACTAATACGATATCCGGCAATTCTTTTTTAACACATCACGTAAGCCTAACAAAACACGAGAAGTTATGTCATATAAATCCTGCCCTTGCTTCATTATATTCAAGTCATACTCAGGTTTGACATCAAAAACATGTAAAACTTGATCCAACATTTCCCGATGCTGGGCAGTAACACAAACAACAGTCTTAAAATTTATCGTATCTTTTTGAAACTCTTTTACCAATGGACACATTTTAATTGCTTCCGGGCGAGTTCCAAAATAAGCATCACTTTTTTCATTTTCGATTATATTATTCTTTTATATCCACATTATTTACATGATAAGTTATTTTACTCAAATCTGGCAATACCATATAATCTCCATATAAATAGGACAAATAGCCATCAGTATTAGCAGGAGCTGGAAAAATTTTTTCCCTCAAAAGACACCTCACTTAGTGGAAAAATATTGTCCAACAACCTTACGCCCAAAAAAACCTGATCCTAATCCCAATCGGTACTCTTTTGTATGAGATAACTTAACAATCATTCGAATGCAGGGATAAAGTATATAAGTCAAAAAAGAACAACAAACACCTCATTACTCCTTTTTTTATCCCTAATCGGTCATTTTTTAAATAAGAAAGTCTATAAATATATCCATGAAATTTAGATGCAATCCATGCCATCCGATAATTAACAGGCTCTATATAAAAAATATCAATATAAACCCCATTATATTTGTAATTTCTACCAATATTATTCACTTCTGATATATAGGAATCCGTTTCCCTTAATTTTGCATAAGGGGCAACATAGTTACTATCAGTGTGCATTGTTTGAAGCACCAAATTAGAGGGCAATTCAAAAGGCAAGACTTCCATCAATCTTTTTATAGTCCCGATATAACATCTCTATGTCCAAATCATCATCCCAAGGTATAAAACCTCCATGACGAACAGCACCTAACAATGTTCCCGAACTAAGCCAATAGCGTATACCATGTTTCCTACAAACTCTATCTACGAACTCTAAAATGCGAAGCATCTTCATCTGATGAAGTCTCAGCACTGAACCTTCTGGATTAAAACGATTAAACCCGTCCATAAAGCATAATTAATTTATAACGGTTACAATAATATAGCCTATAAATAGCTATTACAAATTCTGCAAAACCTAAGGCTAGTGCAAAATTAATAATCGAGAATGAATTTGTAAAATATAGTACCATATAAATTACAATTAAGACGAAAGTCGAAAGAACTACACTTCGATTAAAAGGCTTGGAATAACCAAAAGAAACCAGCACTGGCGACCCTGTGAAAGAAGTAATGCCTCCACTAAAAATGAACAAACTAAAAACATGTAATATATCAACAGATTCAGGCAACTTACCATCCGATAAAACAAAAACAGCAAATGGAGCAAGAATATATACAATTACAATGATACAGCCTGTAGCTAATAAAATCAATCGAAAACACTTATTGACAAATTTCCGATCAAGTGTTTTTGCAATATGAGGAAACAAAGCTTGATTCAACATTTGTAAAGGGACAAGTGCCGTCATTGCAATTTTTGGGCCAAATCAAAAAACTGCAACTTCATGCATTGAAAAGAAAATTCCACAAATCGTCTTTGCCATACTTGCATTAATCACAACTGATACACGAGAAACAAAAAACGGAACGCTCTCTTTAAAATACCGCCTAATCGATTCTATAGTTGGCACAAATAAGGATATCTTTTCTACCCGAATTAGCATAAAAAAGGAAATAACCCCTGATAAAAGCCACCCTAAAGACTGAAGTAATGGTATCAGTAAATAATCACTTTCATTTTTAATGAAAATAAAGACTGTAACAGTATAAAAGAAAATAGAAGTAAAACGAATCAAAGTAATATATTTCATCTTTTCTACCCCTTGATAAAACCAAACAGGAAACAAAATTTCTGAAAGGCAAGATAAAAAGACAATAAAAATAAAACATAATTATCTCTAAATTGCTTCACACATAATAATAAAACTCCTAATGCTAAAAAAGAAAGTATAAAAAGAAAAAGCTTTAATAATCAAAACTGAAGATACAACTTCCGATAGCTTCTCGTTATCAGAACGATTTATAGAAACATTCTTTACAGCCGAAACATCCAGACCAAAGTTGATAAATATAATAAAATAAGAGATAATAGCCTGTGCAAAAGACCAAACCGTACTTATCCGCACCAACTGTAGATATCAAATAAGGTAATGCTACAAAAGGCATTACCATTTTTAATATCTCAAGTACAGACAAATACGTTGTATTATGAACAATTACTTTGTATTTATTATCTTGACCAAACTTCATTGCTATTCATAACTAATTCATACCCAAAACTTCTCGCTTAACTTATCCGAAGAAATATCTGGTAATGAATCTTTGACCTTGTCGTATACTTGAGAAGCAAAATAAATATCATGCAAAGCAATACCTATATTATAAGCCAAAATACGCTCCTGATCTGAAGTTCTACCCGGATTCTGCTTTAACAATATACGGGCGAACTCATCAAACTGTTTAAACTGATTAAAATATTTAAATCCTTCTACATGAGCGACATCATCAGCAAAAATCTGATCGAAGAATAAATCGCAATTCTGAAATCCACGCGTATGAACCGGTACGACCAATACTCCCGACTTAAAACATGTATCCGATGCAAACTGACCATGTGCAACAGTTACGCAAGATACAACCACATCTGCACCTGTAATCAAATCTTCCACATTTTCAAAAATAGAAAAATTTAATCGAGAATATTCTTTAAAGCGCTTCATGAACTCCAGCTCTTGCCCTTTATAAGACAAAAGACGAATGTTCAACGGCCCCTCTAACACAGCCATCAAGCACAACAGTGTTGCCCGAGCAGTGTTGCCTAGTCCCATAAATGCATATTCCCTGAGCTGAAGAAGTCCTCAAATACTGTATGGACAATGCCGCAACAGCACCAGTACGCATCGCAGTAATCCAACTTCCATCCATCAGTGCCAAAAAATCACCATTTGTCGCATCATACAACAAAATATCACTAACCAATGCAGGCTCACGTTTCGGAAAACGAGAAACGACCTTAACCCCAAAACGTCCACAAGAAGGCAAATAAGATGGCATCCTATTAAAAAAGACATCCGGTTCTTTTGTCATACTAATTTTATGAGGTAAACAACTATCATATTTCATTCTTAATGCTGTTTCTACCCACTTTACACAATCAGCCGGAGATATGGAAAGATTTCGTATCGTTTCAAAGTCTATTATTTTCATTGCCATTTTTTTAACAATTATAATTCTTTTTAATGCATCTATTAAACGTTGGTTGTCTAAAGTTGAACGTACTGCTATTCGTATATATTCGCCATTTCGGAAGGCCTTCTTCGTTCCACAGTCTTTTATTAAAATATTATATTCATTCAAAAGTAATTCAGTCAATTCTTTAGAAGAATATTTACTAATAACCTCACACAAAAAATAGTTTGCTTGTGAAGGTATGACACGTAGATAACCTATCTGCTGTAAATCCACATAAAAACGATCTCGCTCACGGATAAACAAACGACACGCCTGTTTATAATCCTGTTCATATTTATTAAATATCTGCATATAAAACTCTGCAAATGAATTAATATTCCATATCGGAACATTTTTGCGTACACGATCGATCAAAAGCAAATTTGATGAAGCTAAAATTCCTAACCGTAACCCTGGTACTCCGTAAGATTTGGATATACTCTTCACAACCACCAAATTAGGGTTTTCTTCAAGTATTTCATTAGTCAACAAAGTATTATCCACTGATTGTTCAGAAAAATCGACAAACGATTCATCGACAACCAATGTTACCTTCTTATCCTTACACCATTTAGCTAAATGAACTACATCAACTTTTGAAATATAATTTCAGAAGGATTATCCGGATTAATCAATAAAATAGCAGCAACCTCACGAACTGCAAAAATGCCATCAAATCATCAGCTGTATAAGAAAAATCTTTTATTCTGTGGGACATAAGCAATCACCTTATCTTCCTGCATACGATTAGGATACTCCTCAAAAAGTCGGATAAACAACACCCAAGCAACCTGTTAATTCATCCACTAAATACTTAATCAATTCGGCAGCACCATTTCCCGGACAAACATATTGTTGTGCCAATCCGAAATATTTCGCAATTAATAGAGAGTTTACATTCAGCCCAGAAGGGTACTCACTTAGTAAAATATCAAAATTAGCCCGCATCTCTTTCTTCATCTTCAAAGAAGGAAAGAAAGGATTAACCAAATAACAAAAATCCAACAAAGAAGGGAATCTCCAATAACCACCATATCTTTTTTGATAGCAAGCCAACTGATTCTCCTTTTCCGCAAAAATAGTTTCAGCGTTACTTAAGTCTTGAATATCGTCAATTTCATACCACTTTTCACCGTGAAGTGGCAACGCCTTTAAATCTGGCTTATCCAACAATGCAATTACACGCAAGACCTGCTCGTAATATTCGTTATTACCCAATGCATTTATATATGCATCCAAAAATGGAACATAATGAGTTCTTGAAAACTCTTTACTGAATTTATAGATATTGACTGTCTTATAATAAAATTCTTTATGATCAAAATTGAATGCTTTTTTTACAACAAAGTTTAGAATGTTATTGTCATTATCCAACATCACAACTGTACCATCCATCCAACTTTCATACTTGGCTACTAATGCAATATTAGGAAATGGATCTGATAAAATTTTATCCAACACCTTGTCTTCAAAAATAAGATCAGATTCTATAAGTAAAGTATCATCCTGCTGCAACTGTTCTTTTGCTAAAGACAATGAATAGATATTATTTGTTTTATCATAAATCGGATTTGTAATGTATTCAATCGGTAGCCCCTTATATGAATCACCAATAAAACTACGAAGTTCCTCTCCCTTATAGCCGATTACCATAATAACCTTATTCAACTTCAATTTAGAGAATTGATCCAAAACACGTTCAATTAAGGTCACACCATTTACCCGAATCATACATTTCGTATTATTCTGAGTAAGTTCCCCAAACGCTTCCCCATCCCTGCGGCTAATATAATAACTTGCATATAATTCTCACTTTCTTTTATAAATATCTATCAAATCTCGTAATTGCTGTTTTGCGAACAAATATCCCATTGGAATTACAATTGTTAAAATCAGAAATCCTAAAACTGCAAAAAGTTTTCTTGGAGCTACAGGACGATATTTAGCAACTGCAGCATCTACAATAAATCCCTTTATCACGCTCTTGACCTAAAGACAAAGCTACTTCTTCTCTCTTCTGTAAAAGTATTAAATACACTCCTTGAAGAATTTCCTGCTGTCTTTTATAATCAAGATACTCTCTTTCGTATGTAGGAACATAGTCCATTTTACTCATAATTGCTTTTTCTTGAGACTTAAGATCATTCAATACAAACTGAGAGCTTTTTTCGTGCATTATCAATAGCCAAAACAACCCCATCTCTCAATTTGTCTATCTGAGAATCAGCTATTTCAGACAAAGGATTCACTGAGTTTGTTGATTTAGTTATTTTGTCTCTTTCCATTAAAGCCTCATTATAAGCAGATATAGCTCCACCTTTTTCGCCATCAGCAGACAACATGGCAGGAATTACACTATACTTATTTTTAGGATCCTTCACATAAGTATCTAACAAATTAATGATATGATTCTGCGCCTCATATTCAATAATTTTTTCTCGGATATTTTCACTGCATCAGCATAAAATTGAACATCATATTCTATATCTGTCAATTTATTCTTAATTTTATAAGTTTCAATAGTGCGCTCAATACCATTAAGCTCTTGTAAAACACCATTGATACGAACATCTAAAAAAAGTCATAGCTTTATGTCCTTCTTCTTTTTTACAGACTCAGAACTATTATTATACTCATCCATCAAAGTATTCAACAGATCCTTGCCCCGTTTTCTTGAATAGTCCGAATACAATAGTTCCAATGTATTGGCATTTTTGAAAACTCTTCAACAGTTATTGCCTCTGCCAAATCTTCTGCCATCCAACCTGCCGGAGATACAGATATGTTCAAAGAAAAAGGCTTTTCTATTTTCTTCGTCACATCTCCTTCTGTTCCATATAATATATCAAATACACCTTCTGGCACTCGAAGCTGAGCAGGTAAAGAGGCAAAAGAATACTCTTTACCGGTTTCTTTCATTTTATTAAAACAGCACCATTTTTTTACTTACCTCTATTTTAAATGAAACAAAACAGTCCAAATTTTCTTGAGTCAAAGAGTCCGGAATAATTAACAAAGGAGAATCTTCATATAAAGAAATCAATGAATATGGTTTCTTATATGTAACATTTAATCCCAAACGGATAATAACTTTCTTCAACAAATCATTAGAAGACATTATAGCAATTTCATCATCTATATTGACGGCACCCCCCGAAATACTTCCCAGTCCAAACGATTTCATTAATCCGGCAGCCTCTCCCAATCCCATGCTTCCACCACTACCAAGATTTTTATCTTCTTGAATCTTTATTCGAGCCACAAATTCATAAGTTTGAGGATAAAGCACCATATATAGTATTGCGCAAACTAATGAAATACAAGCTGCAACTAAAAAACTTTCCAATGATATAAATAATCTACTATTATTTTTTCAGACTTATAGTCTCACTATCTTTCTGCATATTTTCCATATTACTTATTTGTTAAGCTTAACACCATCGCAACAATCACAGACAAGGAGCTGATCACTGTCGAAAATAAAGATATTGTAAACTGACGATCCGAACTAGTTCTTGCACGTTGCTTTGTTTTTATAGGTTCTACATATACTATATCATTTTGCTTCAAATAAAAATATGGCGATTCGAATATGTTTGGGTTGGTAATATCCAAACGACATGTTTCTTTTTAATCCATTGTTATCCCGTATTACCAAAATATTTTTCCTATTTGCAGTAAGAGGCAAATCTCCAGCCATACCTATAGCGTCAAGAACTGATACCCTATCTCTTTTTACCGAATATGAACCAGGACGCGAAAATTCTCCCATAAGTACTATTCTAAAATTAAGAAGCTGAACATTCACTAAAGGATCTTTCACATATTTAGAAATCTTTGATTCCAATTTTTTGGAAATTTCTTGACGAGTCAATCCCGCTACATGAACCTTTCCTATAATAGGAAAATTTATACACCCATCTTCATCTACTAAATAAGTATACATTGACTCAGAAGCAATCAATGGCTGTTCTCCTTGTGATGAATATGCAAACACTGGCGGATTAAAAGGTGTAACGGCAACAGGATCCCAAGCCGTAACATTAATTGACAAAAGATCATCATTCTCTATTTTAATCGTATATGCTTGGCTCATCTCTGCCAATTCATCAGGAGTTAAATCATCTATACCCTGAAAATAAATCACATCTTTTGGCGCTTTACATGCACACATCAATACACAAAAAAATGGCTAATAAATAATATTTCAACCTCATGCTATTATTAAGTATTTCTAAATTAGAACTGCAAAGATACAACTTTCAAAGGAACCGTCCATCTAAAAACTCCTTATAAAAACTATTACAACTATAACGATGCAAATTTTGTTATATTGCTGCTTGAGAAATAAAAAATATAGGATATTAGGCTATTTTCCCGTACTTTTGCCTCAAAATAAATAGCGAAATGGTAGAAATAGGAAAATATAATACATTAAAGATCATAAAAAGATCTGGACTTTGGAGTTTATCTGGATGGTGGAGATGGGATGGAGATACTTTTGCCGGCCCGTTATGTGCCAAAAATGTAAAACCTGGAGATGAAGTCGAGGTTTTTATTTACCACGACAATGAAGGCAGGCTGATTGCAACGACAGCCAACCCACTTGCTCAAGCAGGAGAATTCCAGTTTATGGAAGTGAAATCAGTTAATAATACAGGTGCTTTTTGGAATGGGGATTAATGAAAGATTTATTGGTTCCATTTAAGGAACAAAAAATGCCCATGCGAGAAGGAAAATGGTATTTGGTATATGTACACGTAGATCATGTAACTGGACGTATAGTTGCCTCCGCTAGAATCGATAAATATTTAGACAATGTAATCCCCAATTACTCCTTTAACCAGGAGGTCGATTTGTTGGTTGCAGAAGACACAGAAATAGGCTATAAAGTAATCATCAACAATACTCATTGGGGATTGGTTTATCACAATGAAGTTTTTCAACGCTTGGAAAAAAGGAGAACATCTAAAAAAGGGTACATCAAAGAAGTCAGAAAAGACGAAAAGATAGATGTCAGCCTTACCCCCCTTAGGATATCAAAAGGTAGAAGGTATTGCCAAGACTATTCTGGATTCACTCAAAGCTCAAGGAGGATATGCGGCCGTCCATGACAAAAGTGAACCTGAACTTATTTATTCCCTATTTCGCTGCAGCAAAAAAGCATTCAAACAGGCAATCGGGGCTCTTTACAAACAAAAGATAATCAATATCGAGCCTGAAGGAATCCGATTAATCGATAAAGAGTAATCACAAAAATATATCCATTGCAAAACTCATGCTCATATCCCGTCACGCCCCCATCAAGTGACCACGATAACGGTCGACATGCCGACTTTTTCCAATAACTCAGAGAGTAAAATCCGATTGTTTCAAAAATAAACAAACAAATACTTGCATAGTATAAAAAGGAATGCCTACGTTTGTGCATCCAAGTCCTTGACTAAGAAAAAATATGTAACCTTGACTATGACTTCAAAAAAAGAATTTGTTAATCGAAGCGTTTGCTATCTTAATAAGATCTTTTATGGGGCTCTCAACACTGAGAGGCCCCGTTTTTTATCAGACCCTCCCGCTCCTAGAATGCATCTTCCGGAATCCCGGATTCTGGATTCCTGCTTGTCGGACGATATGCCTTCCATTTGTAAGGCTGGTTAAACCTCTTCATTGAACGGCCTTCCTTAAGCCTCTTGTCGTACACCGCGTGTCCTCTATACTCCCAGTGTAGAATTCTGATCCAAGTCGGGCTTTCTCCACTGAACGGTCGGATCATTTATCCCCCCATTCGTGCACCTGCCGGATCTTGGGACATTACAATACGAGCATTACATGCAAATCAAACATAACGTCGTGGAGGACAAACTCGCCATCCAAAAACACGATCTCTAAAGAATGGGCTGTCGGAAACGAAAAAGCCGACTCAAAACTGCATCGGCTTCCTTCACGGAGAACTTTCGCTCTCACTCCTAAAAAACGGCGGCTATCTACTCTCCCACTTTTACGCAGTACCATCGACGTGGTTGGGCTTAACTTCTCTGTTCGGAATGGGAAGAGGTGGATCCCCAACGCTATAACCACCTTAATACCTCTTTGTAAGATTTTGACTGGACAACCCCATTACCTAAAGTAACTAATAGAAACATATGGCATCAGCCACCTGCTGATATATCAACCCCTTACATGATCGAAAGTCTCGGGCTATTAGTACTACTCGGCTTCGACATTGCTGCCCTTACACCTGTAGCCTATCTACGTCGTAGTCTACAACGACCCTCTACCGGGATATCTCATCTTGAGGCTGGCTTCGTACTTAGATGCTTTCAGCACTTATCCAATCCAGACTTAGAACCCGGCGGTGCAGCGGTACAACCGATGTGAAACCAGTGCCAAACCGTCCGTCGATATGAGCTCTTGGGAACATCGGTTATCCCCGGAGTACCTTTTATCCTTTGAGCGATGGCCCTTCCATGTGGAACCACCGGATCACTATGCTCTAGTTTCCTACCTGATCGACTTGTCTGTCTCCCCCAGTCAAGCACCCTTATGCCATTACACTCTACGACCGGTTACCAATCGGTCTGAGGGTACCTTTAGAAGCCTCCGTTACTCTTTTTGGAGGCGACCACCCCAGTCAAACTACCCACCATACAGTGTCCCCGCTTCTGCGGGTTAGAACTCAAACAACCAAAGGGCCGTATTTCAACGGCGACTCCACAAATACTGGCGTACCTGCTTCACGGTCTCCGGCCTATCCTACACATCGATTGCCCAAATTCAATGTAAAGCTATAGTAAAGGTTCACGGGGTCTTTTCGTCCCATCGCGGGTAATCGGCATCTTCACCGATACTACAATTTCACCGAGCTCACGGTTGAGACAGTGTCCAGATCATTACACCATTCGTGCAGGTCGGAACTTACCCGACAAGGAATTTCGCTACCTTAGGACCGTTATAGTTACGGCCGCCGTTTACTGGGGCTTCAATTCAAGCCTTCTCTTGCGATGAGCTCTCCTCTTAACCTTCCAGCACCGGGCAGGTGTCAGGCTGTATACTTCATATTTCTATTTCGCACAGCCATGTGTTTTTGTTAAACAGTTGCCTGGACCTATTCTCTGCGCCCTACCTCTCAGTAGGGACCCTTTATCCCGAAGTTACAGGGTCAATTTGCCTAGTTCATAACCGTGAATCACTCGAGCGCCTCAGTATTTTCAACCCAACTACGTGTGTCCGTTTACGGTACGGGTACTTTATGAATATGCTTAGCGGATTTTCTTGGGAGCCTGATTACGTCCATTTTGCCTTGTGCAAGCACGCGGCATACTGTCAAGGTCGACTCTCCCTGCGGATTTGCCTACAGGAATCTACATCTACACTCTTCAACCACCTATTCCGTCAGATGGCAGGACTGAATATTAAACCATTCTTCCATCGGTATCGCCGTTCGGCTTAACCTTAGGTCCCGACTTACCCTGATCCGATTAACGTTGATCAGGAAACCTTAGTCTTTCGGCGAGGAGGTTTCTCACCTCCTTTATC